>OGQN01000079.1_pt1 | contig 90551 bp, 84 predicted proteins | sample 1553231 | NCBI WGS metagenome assembly OGQN01 (sample SAMEA2579950, study PRJEB22360) | human gut metagenome | biome: human gut; feature: human-associated habitat; material: faeces | place: Denmark | collected 2008/2010 | reverse complement strand
ATTCCAAAGTATATATTTTTAAATAAAGTGTGACATATGATTGACTAATATACAATATTAAAGTGCTTTTTTGTTGCTATTCATTGACTTGAGCCACTTCTGGTGTTAAAATAGTATAGAAATATAAAAGTGAGGTCAAAAAATGCTAGACAGTAAACAAGTTTATCAAAAAAGTATAGAAGTATTAACAAAACACATTTTTGATACAAAAACTATACCAACAGAACGAGAGTGGAACAAAATGGCTGTAAAAGGAAGTTATTTAACAACTCCATCAATTAGTTACATTTCTGGAGAAAGCTTTCCAGAATTATGTAAAAAAATATACAAACAGTTAAAAAAAGAAAAGGAGAGATGAAATAATGAATATTTGGCATGATATAAAAAAAGAAAGAATACAAAAAGATGATTTTGTTTCAGTTATTGAAATTAGCAAAAATGGCAGAAACAAATATGAATTAGATAAGGAAACAGGAATGCTTAGATTAGATAGAGTACTATACACATCTACTCATTATCCAGCAAACTATGGATTTATTCCAAGAACTTATGCAGAAGATAATGACCCATTAGATGTATTAGTTCTATGTCAAGAAGAAATTACTCCGCTTACACTTGTAGAGTGTTACCCAATAGGAGTATTAATAATGACAGATAATGAGGAAAGAGATGAAAAAATTATTGCAATATGCAAAAAAGATCCATTTTTAAATTGTTATCAAGATATAAATGAATTACCACATCAAACTTCATTAGAAATAAAGCACTTTTTTGAAGTGTATAAACAATTAGAAGATAAACAAACAGCAGTTGATAATATTCTTGGAAGAGAAGAAGCTGAAAAAATAATTGAAAAATGCATAAACAGTTATATAGAAAAATTTGAAAAATAAGGAAAATAAAAAATGTTAGAAAAAATAATTTTTAATGTGTTAGCATTGGCACTTTTTACTATTACTTTTCTAAAATTAATAAGAAAAAATGACACTAGTTATATATATGTGTTAGCATTAGAATTTGTGGGCCTTGCAATTAACTTTATAGAACTATTTTTCTCAATAAAATTAAGTATTATTTTAAAAATAATTATTTACATATTTTCAATAATAATTCCTGGTATAATGTTATGGATAGAAAAAGTAAAAAAAATAGACTTTCCAGAATTATTCAATGTAACTATAGCACAAATTTTGAGTGCTTTTGGAAAACAAGAGCAAGCTAAAAAAATGATTATGGATTTCTTAAATAAAAATCCAAATAGTTATATTGCACATAAATGGTTAGCAGAGTTTTATGAAAAAGAAGGCAACTATGATGCGGCAATTAGTGAATATATGAGAGTAACAGATATAAAAAGAAATGATTTTGTATCTACATATAAACTTTGTGAAGTATTAAATAAAAATAAACAAAACCAAGAAGCTATTAATTTACTTGAGGAAATTTTAAAACAAAAGCCGGAATATGAAAAAGCTAGCAATTTATTAGGAGAAATATTCTTTGAAGAAGAAATGTACAAAGAAGCAATATCAGTATATATGTCAGCACTTAGATACAATCCTGGAAGTTATGATTTATATTATAGTCTAGGAATGGCATATACGATGATAAATGATTTTCAAAGAGCAAAAGAATTTTATAGCAAAGCAGCAGAAATAAACACACTTGCATATAATGCTAAATTAAACCTAGGACAAATTGCATTAATTTATGGAGATTTAGATGAAGCGGAACAATGGTTTATACAAGCTGGAAAACAAGAAGATTTAGAGGCTGGTTCATATTATTATTTGTCTCAAATCGCTTTATTAAAGGGAGATGAAGATAAGGCGAAAAATTATATGAATGTTGCAGTTCAGTTAGACCCAAAAGTATATAAACAAGCTCAAAGAGATCCTGTATTTACTCCAATCAAAGAAAAAATAAATCCGCCAGAAGAAAATAAAGAAAATGAAAAAAATAAAACTTTATCAAAAAAAGAAAAAAGCGTAAATAGACACTTAATGAAAACTTGTATTTTAGTTAAAAATTTAAGTAAAGAAGATATAAGAAATGCAAAAGCAAATAGACAAAATGAAATAGATATAGATGAAAAACAAAAAGAATAATAAAAAATATTAAAACATATAATAGTTACAAAGGAGAACAAAGATGGAAGAAATATGTCAATCAATAATTTTGGGAATAGTTCAAGGACTAACAGAGTTCTTACCAATATCAAGTTCAGCACATTTAAATGTTTTTCCATGGATATTTAATTGGAACGATTTATCTGAAGGGATGGATGTAGCATTACATCTTGGTACATTACTTGCACTTGCTATATTTTTCTTTAAAGATTGGATAAATTTAATAAAAGCAGGATATAAAAAAGCTGTAAAAAAAGAAGATTCTACAGATGGAAGAATATTTTGGTATTTAGTAGCTGCAACAATACCTGCAGGAATAATAAGTATTGTTTTAAAAAAAGTATCTGAAAAAATAATAGGAGACAATATTAATGTTCAAATGATAGTAATTGCAATTTCATTAATTGTAATGGGTGCTATATTATACATAGTAGATAAAAAAGCAAAATCAACTACTGATTATAGTCATATATCATTAAAACAATCTATGCTAGTTGGAATATCACAAGCGATAGCAGCTGCATTTCCAGGAGTGTCACGTAGTGGAATTACAATGACTGTTGCAAGAGCTTTAAAAATTGACAGAGAAAGTGCAGCGAAATTTTCTTTTATGTTAGCAATGCCTATAACATTTGCAGCAGTTATATTTAAAATAGGAAGTTTTAAATTTGACTTAGCATTAATTTTAGGAATACTTGCAAGCTTTGTTGTTGGATTTTTGATTATAAAATTTTTGATGAATTATTTGAAAAAAGGAAATTTCAAAATTTTTGCAATTTATAGAATTATATTTGGAATAATAATTATAATTTTAGCATTAACAAGAATGTAAAATTAAAAAATAATAAAAAGGCACTTTATAAAGTGTCTTTTTATTACAAAAATATTACAAAAATATTACAATTCTATTAAATATAAATGAATTATATTGACTTTTTACTAAAAATAGATAGAATTGATAGTATCAAATGGAAAAAATATGCCGAATTAAGAAGAATTTCAAGTATGTTTTTTTATTAATTTGCGAAATATAGTAATAGAAATCTTATTTTAAACGAAGGAGAAAACGATGACTAGCTGTTTAGGAATTTTCATAGAACCGAATATAATTAAATATGCTAAAATTTCAAAAGACCATGATAATCTAAGAGTTGAATCGTTTGGAATAAAATTTTATGATAAGATAGGTGAAGCTATAAATCAAATAATTAGTGATACATATAGCTTTAAAACACCAATTAGTATAAACTTATCAGAAGAATCTTATCAATACTTTAATATGTTTACATTACTAAATAAAGCAGATTTAAGAAAAGCTATACAAACAGAATTTGAAGAATTTTGCTCTGAAAAAGGCATAAACAGAAATACATTAGAAACAAGATATATACTAGTAAATAACATTGATGATAAAGAAAAAATAAAAGTAATTCATATTGCAACTAATAAAACATCAATGATTAATCAAGAACAACCTTTAGCTGAATATAGAGTTTCTACAATATCTCCAATATCAGTTAGTATTTCCAATATTGCAAATTTAAAACAAAAAGAAAATGTATTAATTGTTAATATGGAAAATCAAACTACAATTACGACAATCACTGACCAAAAAATATATCAAATAGATAAATTAGAAAATGGAGCGTCAGAAGCACTAGAAGAAATTAGATTAAAAGAAAACTCATATTCTAAAGCTTATGAAATTTGTAAAAATAGTACAATTTATACAATGGAAGGTCAAGAATTACAAGAAGAAACAAATGAATACTTAGATAATATTATGCCTACATTATATAAAATTGCAACAGCTGTAAAAGAAATTGTTTCAAGTAGTTTAATGAAAATAGATAAAGTTTATTTAACTGGAACATTATCTGTTGTAAATAATATTGACTTATATTTTCAAGAAGTTCTTGGAACAGAAAAATGTGAAATATTAAAACCATTTTTTATAAAAGACAGTTTAAAGGTAAATATGAAAGACTATATTGAAGTAAATTCTGCAATTGCACTAGCACTACAGGGACTTGAATATGGTATAAAAGAAGTTAACTTTAAAAAACAAACATTTAAAGACAGTCTGAGTGAAATGTTTTCTGGTATGAAAACAGAAGGCAAAGGCGAAAATGGTAAACCAAGCGGACCAAAAGTATTAACTAACTTTAACATGAGTCTTAAAGGAAAGTTTGATGCTACTGAAAGATGGATGTTAAGAACAATTGGTGGAATTTTAATATTAACAGTTGTGTATATAGCATTAGCAATGTTTATAAGTAATGCAATAGATACTAAAAATGAACAAATAGCAGATGTTAAATTAGATACACAAAAAAAAATTGCTGAAGTAAGTGCAGATATTCAAAATGTAAATGCAAAAACAAATGAATATCAACGACTATCAGACAACTTAAAAAATATTAGCAACCAAGTTTCAGAAAATAGCAAAAATAAAAACAATATACCAAACTTATTAAGTGAAATAATGTATGCTATTCCAAAAGGAGTTCAAATTACAGCTATAGAAAATACAAGTGGAAAACACATTATTATACAAGCACAATCAGAAAAATATGAACAACTTGGATACTTTAAAGCTATATTAAGAACTAAAGGTATATTAACACCAGACACAATTACTTCTTCTCCAGGAGAAAAGAGTGAAAACTTAGTAAAAGCCACAATAGAAGGAGATATGCCATGAGAAAAATTTTAATAGGATTTTTAATAGTATTGTTAGTTATCATGGCGTATTTGATGATTTTTAAAGGACTAGAACTTGGAGACTTTAAAGTTTTGAGTGCAAGTCAAATTGTTGAAGAAAATGATAGATTAACAAAAGAAATTTCAGACACAGAAGTATTAATGAATAGTGAATATCCAACTAAAACAGAAGAACTAGATACAAGTGTTTCAAAATTATTAACAGCAAAAGATGAATATTTAGAATTAGCAAGTGTAAGTACTAAATCAGAACTAAGTAAGGCAAGTACAGTTGAAACTTATACAGTTGAATTCTTATGGACAAGACTAGGAAGACATGCTACTGCTGAAGGGGTAAATTTAAATTACACACCTAGTGGTAACAGTATAGACTTTACAGTTGTTGGAGAATATATACCAATTCTTAGCTTTATAGCTACAATAGAAAATGATAGTAAGCTAGGATTCACAATTGAAAATTTCAAACTTGTACCAAGTGGTGAAAACCTACAAGCAAGCTTTACTACAAGAAATGTAAATATAAAAAAGGAAAGCACAACAAACACATCATCATCTAGTGATACACCTTTAGTAACACAAGAAAATACAGACACTAGTACACAAACACAAACTGAAACTGAAACTGAAACACAACCAATTGCACAATAAAATAAAACATAAAGGAGAAAAGAATGTTCAAATCAGTTATTAAAGAAATATTAATAATGCTATTATTATGTGTAGCCATAGTATTAATTTTGGGAGTTATATTTTATAACTATATTCCAACAAATAAGGCTATACCAAATAAATTAGCAGCATATACAACTCCAGAAAATGTGAAAACAGAAATAGAAGAAGAAGTTGAAGCAGCTGAAAAAGAAGAAATAACATACCAAATAGATGGAACAGACTTAAAATTATATAAAGCTACTCACGGATATACAACAGGAAAAACAAATCCGTTTTCTGCGAGCACAAGTGTAGATAATGTAGAAAACACTGAAAACAACACAGAAACAAATACAAATGTTGATAAAAATTCAACAGGTACATTCTACAATAATACAGGAATGAAATAATTTAAGGTTATATTTATTTTACTTTATATAAATATATACAATAAATCTAAAGAAGAAAGGAGTGAAAAAACTATGAGAAATGAAAGAGGTATTACATTAATCGCTTTAGTAGTTACTATAGTTGTATTATTAATTTTAGCAGGAGTAACAATTACTTATGCTCTAGGAGATAATGGAATATTTGGTACTGCAAAAAAAGCAGAAGTTGGTTCAATTAAAGCAACATTTTCAGATGCTGTAAGTACTACACAAGCAGAATGTTTAATTAAACAACATGATCCAGATGATACTGTTCCAGAAACACCAGCTGAACTTTTAACGATGGTTAAGAATTATTTACCAGATGCTTGGAAGGAAAAAACTTCAGCAACTACATTATCTTTCACAGATGGTAAATTAGTAGGAACAATTTCTTATGCGAAAGATGCATCAAAAACTTACACAATTACTGTAGCAAATGGTATAGTTACAGGAGTTGAATAAGTTTAATTAATGTAGTGAATTATATTTAATTAAAATTCAATTATAATTTAGGCATATGCATACATGTATATGCCTAAAATTATATTATAGGTAGGAAAGTATGAATACAATATTATATGCTTTAATTTTTATTATAGGAACATTATTTGGAAGTTTTTTTACATTAGCTGTATATCGTATACCACTTGGAAAAGACATAACACATGAACGTTCATTTTGCCCAAACTGTAATCATAAACTAGGCTTTTTTGACTTGATTCCAATTCTTAGCTATATATTTTTAGGAGGAAAGTGCAGATATTGTAAACAAAAAATACGCCCAAGGTATCTTTTATTAGAGATTGCTTCAGGTATAATTTTTGTTTTATTTGCTGTGTCTTTAAGATTAAATTTATTTATAACAAATATAAATACATGGGTATATTTTGTTTTTGGAATATTTTATTTAGTAAGTTTAGTTATAATTGCAGGAATTGACAAAGAGAAAATTAAAGTTCAAAAATCAGTATTATTATTTGGTTTTATTGTTCAAGCACTATATATAATTTATCTATATATAGTAGAAGAAAAATTTAATATATATAGATATGTTATATATTTAGGAATTATTGTAATATTAGTATTAATAGATATATTCATATTAAGAAAAAAAGCAGAAAATAGTTATGCAGTTGAAAACTTACTGCTTTGCATGTTATTACTAGGATTTACTTATGAAATAACTACATTTTTAACAATTACATATACATTAATATGTATAGTTATTCAACTTCTGTTAAACAAATTAGATTCAAGAAAAAATAAGACAGTTAAAAAAGAGCAAAAGACAAGCAAAATTCCAATAGGATTTTACTTATGCATGACAAATATTATATGTTTAATTATTACTAATTTTTACATTTTTTATAGACTATAAAAAATAAAATAGAGGAAAAGATGAATCAAAAAAATATTTTTAAATTAAAATCTAATAAAGGCTTTACGATGCAAGACTTAATAATAGCTATAACTATATTTTCAATATTTACAGGGTTAATATGTACTCTAATTGTAAATATATTTATAATGCAAGCAGAAAGTAATGCGCAAGAGGTAGCAACTTTATATGCGGTACAAATAGTAGAGTATATAGATAAAATTGCTTTTGAAGACGTTACTGAAAATTTATCAACAGAAGTTGTTGAAATGTTTAATATTCCAAGTGGATTTAATATTGATATAAAAGTAACAGAATATAAAACTAGTACTAAACCTACTAAAGAATCAGGCTTAAAGACTCAAGCAAACTTTGAAGAGGCAGAAATAACGACTGACGAATATGATGTATATACAAAAATGGTAAGTACAAATATTAGTTACACACTTAACAAAGAAGAGAAAAACATTCTTATTAATAGATTAAAAATAAGAGAAATATAAGGAGAAAACATGAAATCTGAACAAGGTGTTACATTAACTTCACTTGTAATATATATTGCTGTTGCTACAGTACTTATAAGTACTATGGCAGTTATGAGTTCACATTTTTTTGCTAATATACAACTTGTAAAAAATCAAAGTGATTATGTTGTAGAATATAATAAATTTAATATGTTTTTTATACAAGATGTTAAGGCTAATAAAGCTGCAAGTATAATAGGTACAACAATAGTTTTTGAAGATGGAACAAAATATGAATATAAAGATGAATCAATATATAGAAATGATAAAAAAATTGCTAAAAATATAAGAACAGCTTCATTTGAACCAGCAACATATACTGTAAACAATGTGACTAAAAATTTAATAAAAGTAAACTTAAATATTGGAGTTGAGAAAAAGTCATATCAAAAACAAATAGAATATGTGTTAAAATATTGGTAAGTTTTTGTAAATATTAAAAAAATATATGTAAATAACAATTTTTATAGTATAATTATTATGAACTAATGAAAAATTGAAAGGAGAATTACAGATGGAAAAAAGACAACCAATGGGAATAGAACTTGTAAAAAGAGGAATAGTAACAGAATCTGATATTGAAAAGGCATTAGACTATCAAAAAACACATCCAAATAAAAAAATTGGTGATATTGTAAATATACTAGGATTATGTGATTCACATGTTTTGATAAATGCTGTTGGGGAAATATTAGAGGAAAAAGCTATATATTTACAAGAAAAAGATATTAGAATAGATGTGCAAGAATATATAGCATTAGATTTAGTAAAACAATACAAAGCAATTCCTTTTGAGATATCATCAGGAAAAATAAAAGTATGTTTTGCAGATACATCAAATAAAAGATCAATAGATGTTATTAGACTTTTATTACTAAATAAAGGTTTAGTAATGGAAAAATATATATCATTTGAAACAAATATTGATAAAATTATAGAAGCTTTAGAAGGAACATCTGCAGGAAATATTGATATAAATGCGGATGTTTCAGGATTAGTTGATAGCATTATAAAAACTGCAATGGAAAAAAGAGCAAGTGATATACACATAGAACCTCTAGAAAAAATTATAAGAGTTAGATATAGAATTGACGGACAATTAGTTGATGCAGCACAAATAGATAAAGACAAACAAGCACAAATAATAGGAAGATTAAAAGCAATTTCAAATATGCATCAAGAAAAACAAGAATCACAAGATGGTAGAATACTTGAATACTCTAACTATAATATTCGTGTATCTTCACAAAAAAATGTAAATGGAGAAAAATTCGTATTAAGATTATTAAAGAAAAATGAAGATATACGTCAAATATTTGACTTAGGATTTCCAAATGATGAAGAACTAGTTAGAAAAAGCTTTAATAAGAAAAACTGTATTACAATAGTTGCAGCTCCAACTGGAGAAGGAAAAACAACAACTTTATACAGTATAATTGATTATTTGAATAGACCACAAATAAATATAACAACAATTGAAGACCCAGTAGAAATAAGAATAGATGGATTAAACCAAATAGAAGTAGATGCCAAAGCAAGCTTTTCAAGTTCTCTAAGAACAGTTTTAAGACAAGACCCTGATATTATTCTTGTAGGAGAAATTCGTGATAGAGAAACTGCAGAAATAGCAATGCAAGCTGGACAAACAGGTCACTATGTATTATCAACAATACACACTATTGATAGTATAGAAGTTATAACAAGACTTAGAAAAATGGGAATGTCAAACTATGATATTTCAAGTATTTTAGCAACATCTGTATCACAAAGATTGGTTAGAAAAATTTGCCCATATTGTGCAAAAGAAAGAGATTTTACAGATAAAGAAAAAGAAATTATTAATAAAATTGGTGAAAAATATAATACAAAATTTGACTTTAAAGGTAAGAAAACCTATGAACCAGTAGGATGTAAAAAATGTAACCAAAGTGGATATCTTAACAGAATAGGAATATTTGAAGTTTTAAACATAGATGATGAAGTAAGAGACTTAATTGCTAGAGATGGCTCTAGTATGGAAATTAGAGCAAAAGCATTAGAGCTAGGATATAAACCATTAGTAATAGACGGACTAAAGAAAGTACTAAATGGAATTACTACACTAGATGAAATAAATAATAAACTTATTATTTATTAAAAGGGAAACATAGGAGGAAAATCATGATTAATATAGAAAAAATTTTAAGTCTAGCAATTGAAAAAGATGCTTCAGATATTCATTTGATTGCAGGAATTAAACCATATTTAAGAGTCAGAAGAGACTTAGTAGATCTAGAGGATTTTGATGAATTAACAGATGAAGACATGTTTGAAATATATGATTATTTTGTAAGAGGAAATGTTGAAAAAGATGCAGTATTTAAAAAAGACAAAAAATTAGATGCATCTTATGAATATGATGGTACTAGAATCAGGGTAAATATTTCAATGTCAGATGATTTACCAATAGTGGTTTTAAGATTAATAAAAAGTACTTTACCTAAATATGAAGATTTAGGAGTACCAGATATTGTTAGAAGAATGATGAGTCAACCACAAGGACTAATCCTTGTAACAGGAAAGACTAACTCTGGTAAAACAACAACATTAAATGCTTTAATAAACGAAGTAAATGAAACACAAAATAAAAAAATATTAACACTTGAAAGCCCAGTAGAGTATAAGCACAGGTGCAAAAAATCTATAATAGTACAAAAAGAAGTTGGAGTAGGAAGAGATTGCCCAGATTATAGTTCTGGTGTAAAGAACTGTTTAAGAGAAGATTGTGACATATTAATAATTGGAGAGATTCGTGATAGAGAAACAATGGATGCTGCAATAGAAACAGCAGAAGCAGGACACTTAGTAATAGGCACACTACATACTAAATCTTGTGCGGAAACTATCGACAGAATGATAAACTTCTATGATATTAGAGATCAACAAACTGTAAAATATTTAATAGCTTCATTATTAAAATTAGTTGTATCTCAAAGATTATTAAAAGGAAGAGATGACTCACTTGTTTTAGTACCAGAAGTAATGGTAGTAGATAATACAATAGCTGGTGTAATAAGAAAAGATAAATTAGGTGTTTCTGAAATAGAAGATGCTATACAAAGTGGTGCTGATAAAGGAAGTATAGGATTAATAAATTCTTTAGCACAATTATTTGTTAATGATAAAATTTCATTAGATCAAGCTAAAGGACAAATTGAAGAAAAAAATATTGAAACACTAAATAGAACTATTATGCAAATGAAAATAAAAAGAGAAAATGATGGTAAAAAAATTAATATGATGAATTAAAATTTGACAGTAAAGGAGGAGAAGAAGTGCCTGAATATGTATATAGAGCTGTAACTAAAAGAGGGCAGATAGTGCGTAATAAAGTAGAATCAAGCAATAAAAGCAATTTGATAAAAAAACTAAAATCAAATGATCTACTTCCAATTGAAGTTTTACAAGTAAGTTATGCTAGCAAAAAAGCTAGAGACCCAAAAAAGAACATTATGAATATAGATGACATTATGAAAACAGCTAACTCAGCTAATATACTTCAAGGTAGAGAAGAGTCTAAACATACGGCTAGAGAAAAATTTAATATATTATTAACAACAGGACAAAAAGTTACTGTAAGAGATATTATTATATTTACTCAAAACTTTTACTTGCTAAAAAGAGCGAACTTTAATAATATACATGCTTTAAATACTATTATAAATAGTACCGACAACCTTTCTTTTAGAGGAATTATAGAAGATATTTTAGCAGGTGTAGAAGCCGGAGAATATATGTATACAACAATGGAATACTATTCAGATATATTCCCTTATGTATATATAAATATGATAAAAGTAGGAGAACTATCAGGTTCACTTACAAACTCTTTAGAACAAGCTGTACAATACCTTGAAGATACAACAACAAGAAATAAAAAAATAAGAGGTATATTAATACCAAACTTAGCACAATTTATTAGTATTTTGTTATTATTAATTTTTGGTACAATATTTATATTACCAGAAATACAAAAAGTGTTTAACTCAATTGGTGAGGGAGTACAACTTCCTGAACCAACATTGAAATTTATGGCATTAGTCGATAACCTAACATTATACTGGTATATACCTGTAGGAATTATTGCAATAATCGCATTATTAGTTGTAGGTTATATAAGTACTCCAAAGGGAAAATATAACTGGCATTATTTTAAATACAAAGCTCCAATATTTGGAAGACTTATATTTGGAATTGATTTTTCACGACTAATGAGAGCTATGCTTTTAAATTTAAAAAATGGTATGAGAATTCAAGAGGCTTTAAATGTTAGTAAATCTGTTGTAAAGAACTATGTAATGCTTTCAATAATAGAAACATCTATAAATAATATTTTAATAGGTGGTTCATGGATAGAGCCATTTGAAAAATCAGGACTATGTTCTTCAATGGAAATAGAAATGCTTAAAATAGGTATGCAAACTGACTTACCAGATATGATGGAAAAATTACTTGATTATATGGACGTAGATATTCAAAACAGCTTAAACAAAATCATGAAAGTACTTCCAGAGATTTCTTACTCTTTTGTTGGAATATTGCTAATTATACTAGTTGTAGTTTTATTAGTACCATGTATCCAATTATATATGGGAGAATTCATTATAGAAGGACTTGGAGTATAAAAAATAAAAAGCTCTGTGAAAACAGGGCTTTTTTGCATTAATAATAGATGAAAGGAAAAGTGCAATGAAAGTAGGAGTTGACTTAGGCGGAAGCCATATAGGAATGGGAATAATTGATGATAATGGCAGAATATTAGAGAAAAAAGAAATTGAATTATATAATATTCAAAATATGCAAGAATTCATTATTGATTCAATATCAAATGAAATTGATTATTACATAAAAAAATATAATGATATTGAAATGATAGGAATAGCAAGTCCGGGAACACCAAAAGACGGTAAGCTTACTAATATTGTTAATTTAGGAATAAAGGAACTTGATATTAGCACAATACTAAAATTTAAATTTAATATACCAGTAAAAGTAAAAAATGATGCAAAATGTGCGGCAATTGCTGAAATGAAATATGGAGCGTTAAATTCATATCAAGATGCAGTATTTTTATGTTTGGGAACAGGAATAGGTGGAGCAGTATTTATGGGAGGCAAAGAATTAGAACCTATAAGAAATTCAGGCATGGAATTTGGCCATATAGTAATTGAAAAAAATGGTATACAATGCAATTGTGGAAAAAGAGGATGTTTTGAGACATATTGCTCTATAAAAAGATTAAAAAATAAATTAATGGAAACAATGAATATATCAAAAGAAATAGATGGAAAAGAATTGCTAAATTTATTGAAACAAAATAATGATGAAAAAGTAAAAGATATTATAAATGAATATATAGATGATTTAATTGTAGGACTTTCAAATATTATAGATATTTTTGAGCCACAAGCAATTTGCTTGGGTGGTGGATTTGTATATTTTGAAGATATATTATATAAACCATTTTTAAAGAAATATTATGAAGAAAAATATGTATTTAATAAAGAGGAACTTCCAGAAATAAAATTAGCATTATTAGGCAATGATGCAGGAATAATAGGTGCTACACTTATATAAAGTTTGACAAAAATATAAAAAAATAGTATAATAGTTAACAGTTGTTACCAATATTGGTAAAGAAGAGATTTATATTTGTATATTAATAAAAATAGAGCGGTTAAGAAAATTATAAATTTATTATAATATGTTTTGAGCGGAATAGAAAACATATTCAATATTTTTATATCCTAAGAAATTAATCTTAGGAGGTAATTTCTGTAGAAAAAATACTGAAATTTATTTTTATCTATATATCTGTGCAGTTATGTAACAGATATATTTACTCTATGTTTTTAATAGGCAAAATAATGAGAAAAACAACAATTTAATAAAAAAGGAGAGAAAAATTTTAAATGACAAATGAATTAAAGCAGAATGAAGAAAAGCAAAAAGAAAATACTGAAAGAAAAGAAAAAAAAGCTAGATATTCAGTTAGAAAAAATGGTAAAGTTAACAAAAACAAAAGAGAAGAAGAAAAAGTAGCTCAACAAGAAAAGGAAAATATAACATCTAAAAAGAAAACAAATACTAAATTAAAAAGAAAGGAAAAATTAGATTTTAATTTCAAAAAATCAAACCTAAAAATAATTCCTCTAGGAGGATTACAAGAAATAGGTAAAAACATTACAGTTTTTGAATATGAAGATGAAATAATACTTGTAGACTGTGGACTAGAGTTTCCAGGAGATGACATGTTAGGAGTTGATTTAGTAATTCCTGATGTGACATATTTAGTAAAAAATAAAGAGAAAATTAAAGGATTAGTTATAACACATGGACATGAAGATCATATAGGAGCAATTCCGTATATATTAAAACAAATTAATATACCTATATATGCTACACAATTAACAATTTCACTTATAAAAAATAAACTTGAGGAACATAAATTAACTCAAACTACAAAATTGTATACTGTAAAACAAGGACAAACTATAAAGTTTAAACAAATGCAAGTAGAATTTATAAACAGTAACCACAGTATACCAGATGCTGTAATGCTTGCAATTACAACACCTGTAGGCACAATTCTTCACACAGGAGACTTTAAAATTGATTATACACCAATAGATGACAAAGTAATTGACTTAAATAGAATTGCAGAACTAGGAAATAAAGGAATACTAGCATTACTTTCAGATAGTACAAACAGCGAAAGAAAAGGATTTACAATGTCTGAAAGCTCAGTTGGAGAAGTATTTGATAGACTATTTTTGAATAATTCAAAAAGAATAGTAGTAGCAACCTTTGCATCAAATGTACATCGTGTACAACAAATAGTTAATTCTTCAATCAAATATGGAAGAAAAATTGCAGTATGTGGTAGAAGTATGATGAACATGATAGATGCTGCAATTGAACTAGGTTATATAAAAGGTGCAGAAGACGTATTTATAGATATTGACAATATTAAAAATTACAGTGATGATCAATTGGTTATTATAACAACAGGAAGTCAAGGAGAAGCAATGTCAGCCTTAACAAGAATGGCAAATGGAGACCATAAAAAAGTAACTATAACTTCAAATGATATGGTAATAATATCAGCTACTCCAATTCCAGGAAATGAAAAATATGTATCAAAAGTAATTGATGAACTTATGAAAATTGGTGCAGAAGTTATATACAGTTCTTTAGAAGATGTGCACGTATCAGGTCACGCATGCCAAGAAGAACAAAAATTAATAATAACTTTAGCAAAACCAAAATTCTTTATACCAGTTCACGGTGAATACAGACAACTTATAGCTCATGCAGAAACAGCTAAAAAACTAGGAATAGAACATAAAAATATTTTCATAATGTCAAATGGTAGAACATTAGAATTAAATGAAAATGAAGCAACACTTACTACATCTGTTCCAAACGGAAAAGTTTTAGTTGATGGTTTAGGAGTAGGAGATGTTGTAAACATAGTTTTACGTGATAGACAACACTTATCACAAGATGGACTAATAGTTATAGTTGTTGCAATGGATTCAAGTACAGGTGAAATTATATCTGAGCCAGATGTTGTATCAAGAGGATTTGTATATGTTAGAGAATCTGAAAACTTAATGGATGATATTAAAAAGGTAATCTATGAAGAAATTAGAAAGTGTGAAGAAAATCACATTACAGATTGGTCAACAATAAAATCTAATTTAAAAGATACTTTAAGAGACTATATATTTGAAAAAACAAAGAGAAATCCTATGATTTTACCAATTATAACAGAGGTCTAATAAAACACAATAGTACCAAGTATTTTACAGCTTGGTACTATTTATTTGTTACTAATAATTAAAGTTATTGGATATCTTGAAAAAGAGAATAAAATAGAGTATAATAAATGATATTTAAAAAGCAATTACTGAAAGGAAGAGTAAAAATGGATTATAAAGATTTAGCAAATTTAATATTTCCAGATGCAAAACCAATTTCATATTATGAGGAAAAATATCCAGAAAGAAACTTACCAGAAGGAGCAATGGTAGTACGTTTTGCACCAAGTCCAACAGGATATGTTCATATTGGTGGGTTATATCAAAGCATTATATGTACAACACTTGCAAAACAAACCAAAGGTGTTAGTATATTAAGAATAGAAGACACAGACCAAAAAAGATTAATTGAAAATGGTGTAGTACAAATAGTAGAAGCAGTTAAAGATTTTGGTATTGTATTTGATGAAGGTATGATAAATGAAACTGAAGAAAAAGGAAATTATGGACCATATAAACAAAGTGCTAGAAAAGATATATACCAAGCTTTTGCTAAATATTTAATAGAACAAGGCAAAGCATATCCATGTTTTGCAACACCAGAAGAACTTGATGAAATGCGTAAAAAACAAGAAGCAGCTAAAATTAGACCTGGCTATTATGGAGTATGGGCAACATACCGTAATTTATCAGTAGAAGAAGCTGCAGAAAAAATAAAAGCTGGTGAACCATATATTGTTAGATTTAAGTCTATGGGAAATGAAGAAAGAAAAATTAGACATCATGATGTAATAAAAGGAAATGTTGAATTCCCTGAAAATGATCAAGATATAGTTATTATAAAAGCAGATGGTTTACCAACATACCATTTTGCGCATGCTGTTGATGATCACTTAATGAGAGTTACACATGTGATTCGTGCTGATGAATGGCTATCTTCAGTACCACTTCATTTAGAGTTATTTAAAGCACTGGGATTTGCAGTGCCTAAATATGCACATACATCTGCAATATTAAAAGATGATGAAGGTAAAAAACGTAAAATTAGTAAACGTAAAGACCCAGAAGCAGCAGTTAGTTACTATCATGAAGAAGGTATACCTGCAGAAGCTGTATATCAATATTTGTTAAATATAGCAAATTCGAATTTTGAAACATGGAAAAGAGCAAATCCAGATAAAGATATATCAGAATTTGATTTTGAACTTAACAAAATGAGTGTAAGTGGTGCAATTTTTGATATGGTAAAATTACTAGACATATCAAAAAATGTTATATCTACATATTCTAAAGAAAGAGTATATGAAGACTCTTTAAACTGGGCAAAACGTTATGACAAAGAACTTGAAGAAATGCTACAAGATAAAGAATATGCTTTAAAAGTATTTGGAATTGAAAGAGGAACAGCTAAACCTAGAAAAGATATATCTAAATGGGCAGAAATAAAAAATGCAATTTATTATATGTATGATGAAAAATTCTTTAGTTTAGATAATAACTTTGAATATGCTAAAATAAATGATAAAGAAGAAATTAAAAAAATATTATCATTATACTTAGAAAAATACGTCAATATAAATGATGATAAACAAACTTGGTTTGATAAAATAAAAGATTTATCAGAAGAATTAGGATATGCTAGAGAAGTGAAAATGTTCAAACAAGAACCTGAAAAATGGAAAGCACATGTAGGAGATGTTAGTACAGTATTAAGAGTTTCATTAACAGGAAGACAACAAACACCAGATTTATATGAAATTATGCAAGTATTAGGAAAAGAAAGCATTGAAAAAAGACTAAAAAACATAATTGAAAAATAAAAAGAGGGGAGTTCCTATGGAATATAATGTAGGTGATATTGTTAGAACAAAAAAACAACATCCTTGTGGAAGTAAACTATGGGAATTGACTAGAGTTGGTGTTGATTTTAAAATGAAATGTTTAGGGTGTGGACATGTAGTTGTTTTAGAACGTCAAAAAGCATTAAAAGCAATAACTAAAAAAGAAAGTGTATTTCTGTTATAATATAATTTCTAATAAATAGTAAAAAAAGCCGGCAAAATTTGATTTATTTTGTCGGCTTTATTAATTAAAAATTATATATGTTTTTCAATTTCTTCCCAAACTTTATCTGTATAAATTTTTCTTTCACTAGAACATGGAAGAAATGTAATATCTTTTAATGGATTTAAAATATTTTGTAAATTAGTTACAGCATCATCTACCTTTGTAACAGCTAGTTTATCTGCCTTATTTGCAATTACAATACAAGGTAAGTTTGTTTTAAAAATATAATCATACATAAGCTTATCATTAGCAGTAGGATCATGTCTAATATCTATTAAAAATACTATTAAAGCAATATTTTTACTTTTTTGTAAATACTCTTCAATAAAAGTTCCAACTTTTGCTTGTTCTTGTTTAGACATTTTACTAAAACCATAACCAGGTAAGTCAACTAAATAAAATTTTTCATCCATATTATAAAAATTGATTTGTCTTGTTTTACCAGGTTCACTACTAGTTCTAGCTAATTTTTTACGATTAACTAATGTATTTATAAAACTAGATTTTCCAACATTAGACTTTCCAACCAATACGACTTGAGGTAAACCATCATCTGGGTATTGTTTAGGACTAACAGCTGAAATTCTAAACTCAGGATTTTTAATAAACATTTTACACCTACTTTCAATAATGTTATTTAATTGGTTTTAAAATCTTAGTTCCGCCCATGTATGGCCATAGAACTTCAGGAATTTTAACACTTCCGTCTTCTTGATAATTGTTTTCAAGTAAAGCAATTAACATACGAGGTGGAGCAACAACAGTATTATTCAAAGTATGAGCATAATAATTTTGTTTTTCACCTTTAATTCTAATACCTAATCGTCTAGCTTGAGCATCAGTTAAGTTAGCACAACTACCAACCTCAAAATATTTTTGTTGTCTTGGACTCCAAGCTTCAACATCACAGCTCTTAGCTTTTAGGTCAGCTAAATCACCACTACAGCATTCAAGAGTACGAACTGGAATATCCATACTTCTAAATAATTCAACTGTATATGACCATAATTTATCATACCAATTCCAGCTATTTTCAGGTTCACAAACAACAATCATTTCTTGTTTCTCAAATTGGTGAATACGGTAAACACCACGTTCTTCAATACCATGAGCACCTTTTTCTTTTCTGAAACAAGGAGAATATGAAGTCATTGTATAAGGAACTTTATCTTTTTGAAGAATTTGATCTTTAAATTTACCAATCATAGAATGCTCACTAGTACCAATTAAATATAAATCTTCTCCTTCAATTTTATACATCATTGCATCCATTTCTTCAAAGCTCATAACACCAGTTACTACACTACTACGAATCATAAAAGGTGGAACGCAATAAGTAAAACCTTTATTAATCATAAAATCTCTAGCATAAGAAATAACTGCAGAGTGAAGTCTAGCAATATCGCCCATTAAGTAATAAAATCCATTACCAGCAACTCTACGGGCAGCATCTAAATCAATACCATCAAATGATTCCATAATATCTGTATGATATGGAATTTCATAACTTGGAACAAATGGTTCTCCGAATTTTTGAATTTCAACATTTTCACTATCATCTTTACCAATTGGAACAGATTCATGAATAATGTTAGGTATTTTCATCATTTTTTCTTGAATTTGTGCAGAATATTCTTCTTCAAGTTTTTCATTTTCAAGTAATTTGTTATTAATTTCTTGTACTTGAGCCTTTATACTTTCTGCTTCATCTTTTTTTCCTTGTCTCATTAAGTTACCAATTTCACTACTTAATAAATTTCTTTTGCTTCTTAAATCATCACCATTTAATTTTGCTTCACGATTTTTAGCATCCAATTCAAGAACTTCATCAACTAATACTAGTTTGTGGTCTTGAAATTTTTTCTTAATATTTTCCTTAACTACATCAGGATTTTCTCTTAAAAATTTAATATCTATCATAACTATATACCTCTATTTTAAATAATCTTTTTCAATATCATTACATAATTCGAATCTATAAATTTGACCGGTTATATTATCAGGTCTGTTGGAAGGTATTTTCTCCAAAAACATCTTTTCAGGTCTAACCCATATTTGAGAATCTGGTCTGTCATAAATAGCTTTGTAAACAACCATTCTTTCTTTGGACTCTGAATCTAATGCTACATTTTCAACAAAATAGTAATTACCTTTAAAATGCCTGTAAACTTTACCAATTTTTACTTGATCCATATAAATACCATCCTTTCGTTAATAATATAAAAATTCCGACCTATATAAGGACGGGCAGTAGTAATTAAAAATTACGCACTAATTATAGCAAATTGTTGCGTAAAAATCAAGATTTTTGAATAAAACAAAATTTGCTGTATATAATGCAGTAAAAGGAGAATGGTGATTAAAATGAGTGAAATTTATGAAAAAGAAAATAAAATATACGAAAAAACTGATGAAGATAAAAAAGCAGAGCTTATAATTAGTTTGATAAATGCAAAAAAAGATTTAAATTTAGCAAATAAAAATTTTGAAACAGCAGAAGAAGGTTTAGTAGATTATTACACATATCAAATAAAAGCAAACAAAAGTAAAGTTGACTTTTTGGTAAATAAAGCAAGAGCAAAAGGATTATCTCTAAACATGATAGAAGAAATATATTTCAAAAAAAATCAGGTAGGGTAGGTAATATTTGTCCAATTTTTATCATACATATTACTAAAGGAATGGTGATAAAAATTGGACTTTTCTAATGCTTTAGTTATTTTAGGATGTATAATAGTTTTATGGATTATTGGAAAAATATTTTCAGTTCCATTAAAAGCATTATTTAAATTAATAATAAACTCTGTTTTGGGTGGACTATTAATATTTATAATAAACTTAATAGGTGCTGTATGGAATTTTCATATAGGTTTAAATATTGTAACAGCAATATTAGTAGGCATTTTAGGCATTCCAGGAGCAGTATTACTTGTTATATTAAAATTATTTATTTAAAATATGCCAATGGGGACGGAGAATTTTGGCACACTTTGTAATCAATTTTGTTTCAATTTAATTTAATTAAAAGTGTGCCAAAATTCTCCGTCCCCATTGGCATAAATTATAATATTATTCAACTGTAACTGATTTAGCTAAATTTCTTGGTTTATCAACATCTAATCCTTTATTTTTTGCAATATAATATGCAAGTAATTGTAAAGGAATAACCGAAAGAATAGGAGAAATTAAACTATTAGTATCAGGTATATTAATAATATAATTAAATGAATTATTTGGTAATTTTTGATTTGTAATAACTAATGTTTTTGCACCTCTTGTGATAACTTCTTGAATATTACTAATAGATTTTTCAACTAAATCTGGGTTTGTTAAAATACTAATTACAGTAACTCCATTTTCAATTAAAGCAATAGGTCCATGTTTTAGTTCACCTGAAGCATAAGCCTCAGAATGAATATATGAAATTTCTTTTAATTTTAAAGAACCTTCCATTGCAACATTATAATCAGTACCTCTACCTAAAAAGTACATATCATGCTCAGTATAAACCTTATTTGCAAACTCTTTAACAGTATTTATTTCATCTAATATTGTTTCAACTTTAGCTGGCAAATCTAAAATATCAGACTTAAGCTCTTCAATATAGTTTTCATCACAAGAGCCTAAAACCTCTGTAAAATAAACTGCTAAAATTACCATTAAAACAACTTGAGATGTATAAGCTTTTGTTGAAGCAACAGCAATTTCAGGGCCAGCATGGGTATATATAGTGTAATCAGCTTCACGAGTAATTGAGCTTCCAATTACATTTGAAACAGCTAATGTTTTAGCACCTTTAGCTTTAGCAAGTTTTAAAGCTGCAATTGTATCAGCAGTTTCACCTGATTGACTAATATATATACATAGAGTTTTGTCATCTATTATTGGGTCACGGTAACGGAACTCAGAAGCAATATCAACTTCAGTAGGAATTTTGCAAAGTTTTTCAATAGCACTTTTTCCAACTAAACCTGCATGCATTGCTGTACCACAAGCAACAATATATATTCTATTAATTTTATTTAAATACTCTTTAGTAATATTAATATCATCAAAACTGCATTTTTCTCCAAGCTTAAATCTTGAGCCAATAGTTTCGCAAATAGCTGTTGGTTGTTCAAAAATTTCTTTTAACATATAGTCTTCATAACCATTTTTTTCTGCAGCAGTAGCATCCCATTCAATATTTTTAATAGCTTTGCTATGAGGGGCTAAGCTATTATCATAAAAATCTATATGGTCTTTATAAACAACAGCATATTCTTGGTCATCTAATAAATAAAACTCTTTTGTATATTTAAGAGCAGCAGGAATATCTGATGCGATAAAGTTTTCACATTTTCCTTTTCCTAAAACTAAAGGACTATCTTTTCTAACTACAATAACTCTATCAGGGTGTAAGCTAGAAATAATTTCTAATGCATAACTTCCTTTTAAATCATCAACAGCAGATTTAACAGCTCTTAAAAATTTGTCATCATCATTTATACCATTTGTGTAATAATAATGAATTAAATTAGGAATCATTTCAGTATCTGTTTGAGATAAAAAGTGATATCCTTTAGAAAGTAAAAACTCTCTTAATTCTTGATAATTTTCAATAATACCATTATGAACTACTGCAAATTCTCCACTATTATCTAAATGTGGATGTGCATTTTCTTTTGCTGGTTTTCCATGAGTTGCCCATCTTGTATGAGCAATACCTATAGTAGATGTTAAATCATTTATACCATCAATAGCTTCTAAATTTGAAACTCTTCCTTTGTCTTTCATTACAGCAATTTTGCCGTTTTCAATAACAGCAATACCTGCTGAATCATAACCTCTGTATTCTAAACATAATAAACCATTTATTAAAACTGGAGTGGCTTTTTTGTCTCCTATATAACCTATAATGCCACACATAAAATATACCTCCTTAAATTAAAGTAGGGTATACAAATTAAAGCGTACGTATATTAGATTTGTTATATTATATCACTATAATTTTTTGCTAATATGTAATGACAGTAGCGCATGCCATAGAGTCATCCGCCGAATCTTTCGATAAACTCTAACCTCGTCAACAATTAATGTCCAGGCGCTCAGTATATACAACCCTCCTAAAGGATATTTTTTTAATTTGTATTCCTAATGCTAATATATTACTATAAAACACAAAATGTGTCAAACTCTAATTATTCCTGCATATAACAAGACTAAGTAAACCTTGTAAAATGCAGTAAAATATGCTACAATATATACTATGCTAAGGGGGAAAGCTAAAGGTGTTTAATATAGAAGAAGAACTAAAAAAATTGCCTAGTAAACCAGGTGTATATATTATGCATGACAAAGATGACAAAATTATATATGTTGGTAAAGCAATTTCTTTAAAAAATAGAGTAAGACAATATTTTAGAAAAAACAATAAAACAAAAAGAATTGAAAATATGGTGTCTTTAATAGATCACTTTGAGTATATTGTTACAGATAATGAATCAGAGGCACTTATTTTAGAGTGTAACTTAATAAAAAAGAATATGCCAAAGTTTAATGTTTTATTAAAAGATGACAAAACATACCCATATATTAAAGTAAACACAAAGCTAGAGTTCCCAAACATATACTTAACAAGAAGAATATTAAATGATGGTGCAAGATATTTTGGACCTTATGCAAATAGTGGTAGTGCAAAAGCAATGTTAGATTTTATAAATTCAAAATATAAAATTAGGCAATGTAAAACATTTAAATATAAAGGTAGAGCATGTTTAAATTATCATATAAAAAAATGTTCTGGACCTTGTATTGGTAAAATATCAAAAGAAGATTACAGAAAAGAAATAAATCAGATCATTAGCCTATTAGAAGGCAATACAAACCAAATAATGAAAGAGCTTGATAAAGATATTAAAGAAGCGGCAGACAAATTAGAATTTGAAAAAGCAGCAGAATTAAGAGACAAAAAATATGCTATTCAAAGAATTACAGAAGAAAGACAAAAGGTTTCTAACATATCAGAACACAATATTGATGTAATAGGTATAGCTAAAGGACAAACTCAAGTATGTGTCGAAATATTTTTAATTCGTAATAGTAAAATGATAGAAAGACATCATTACTTTTTTGAAGGCTTACAAGACGAGTCAGATGCAGAAATTTTATCAAGCTTTATTAAACAATATTATATAAATGATGTATTTTTACCAAATAAAATTATGATAAAAGAAGCAATTGAAGATAAAAAAATATTAGAGCAATTACTTTCAGAAAATTCAAGTCATAAAGTAGAAATAAAAGTACCACAAAAAGGCGAAAAATTAAGACTAGTTGAAATGGCAGAAAACAATGCTAAAATTACTATAATGAATAAAGAAAAGGAAAAATATAGCATTGTGAATGAATTAAAAGAAGTGCTAAAATTAGATAAATTACCTAGAAAAATTGAGGGGTATGATATATCAAACTTATCAGGGCAATTTATGGTTGCTTCAATGTGTGTATTAAAAGATGGAGAGCTAAAAAAGAATTTATCAAGAAAATTTAAAATAAAAACAGTAATAAGTCAAGATGACCCTAAATGTATGCAAGAGGTAGTAAAAAGAAGACTGATTCATTCTATAGATAACCCAAATGGAGCATTTGGTGACTTTCCAGATGTAATATTTGCAGATGGTGGAATCACTCAAATAAGAGCAACTAAACAAGCAATTAAAGAACTAGGCTTATCTATACCAGTATATGGAATGGTAAAAGATGATAAGCATAGCACAAGAGCACTTATAGATGAAAACAAAAATGAATTTGAATTATCTGAAAATTTAATGAAAGTAATTACAAATTTTCAAGATAACATACATGATACTGCAATAAATTATCACAGACAATTAAGAGATAAACAAACAACTCATTCTGTTTTAGATGAAGTAGACGGAATAGGGGAAGCAAAGAAAAAAGCTTTATTAAAGAAATTTAAAACTATAAATAATATACAAAATGCTAGTATAGAAGAATTGACAAAAGTAACAGGTATTACAGAAAATTTAGCAAAAAATATAAAGAAGAAATTAAGCGAATAATGTAATAATTTTTGTTACGATTTTAAACATAAAATCCTAATATGTGAATACATATTATTAGAAAATATATTAGGAGGATTTTATTTTATGGAGTACACAAAAGATTTAATTTTAAATATACGTTATGATGAAAGTAGTAATACATTACACTTAAAAACATCAAAGTGGACAAGCAAGTTGATACAAAAAATAAAAAAACATAAATTAGCTTTAACTATATCTGCAATGTTTTTAACATTTGTGGTTATGGATGTGATGTTGGTTACAAATTTTATGCACATTTTAGCTAGAACTGTGTAATATTATACTTTTCTTCGCTATAAGGAATATCCCCAGTAGCCAATGTAGTATGCATATTATACTTTTTGCAGTGACGGCTGTGGGGACCAGCAAGCTAGAAGATGTTGCTAAATTTTTTCAAATCATTATTAATGTTTGCAAAAAATTGTTGTTACATCTTCTTGCGTGGCTGGGGTGGAACGGAAAAAAGTATAATATTGCATACTAAAATAAAATGCTAAGATATGATAAAGTTGTATAAAAAATAAGGAAGGATATTTAGAAATGAATGTAGCAAAAGATTGGCAAGATTATGAAATATTAGATATGGCAAATGGTGAAAAACTAGAAAGATGGAAAAATGTTATTTTAGTAAGACCAGACCCACAAATAATATGGACACAAAAAAGTTTTCCAGAAAAGTGGAAAAATGTTAATGCTAAATACCACAGAAGTTCAACTGGTGGTGGAAACTGGGAATACAATAAAAAAATGCCAGATGCATGGCAAATTAAATATAAAAATTTAACATTTAATATAAAACCAATGGGATTTAAACACACTGGTTTATTTCCAGAACAAGCGGTTAATTGGGACTGGATGATAGAAAAAATTCAAAAAGCAAATAGAGAAATAAAAGTATTAAACCTATTTGCATATACAGGAGGAGCAACAGTAGCATGTAGTTATGCTGGTGCTCAGGTTTGTCATGTGGATAGCTCAAAAGGTATGGTAGCATGGGCAAAAGAAAACATACAAGCTTCAGGATTACAAGACAGACCAGTTAGATATATAGTTGATGATGTTATTAAATTTGTAAATAGAGAAATTCGTAGGGGTAATAAATATGATGCTATAATCATGGACCCACCATCTTATGGTAGAGGTGCAAATGGAGAAGTTTGGAAGTTTGAAGAAAACTTACCAGAACTTGTAAACTTATGTACACAAGTATTATCAGACAAGCCATTGTTTTTCTTAATCAATTCATATACAACAGGAATATCAAGTACAGTTTTACAAAATATTTTGGAACTTACAGTATCAAAAAAATATAAAGGAAAAGTATCAAATGGAGAAATAGGGCTTCCTATGACCAACTCTAAAATGGTTTTACCATGTGGTATTTATGGAAGATGGGAGAATTAAATGCAAAATTTAAAAGTAATATTTGAAGATAACCACATAATAGTAGTAGAAAAGCCAGTAAATATACCATCACAAGCAGATAAAACTGGAGATATTGATATGCTTACAATAATAAAAGCATATTTAAAAGAAAAGTATAACAAGCCAGGCAATGTATATTTAGGTTTAGTACATAGATTAGATAGACCAGTTGGTGGAGTAATGGTCTTTGCTAAAACTTCAAAATCGGCAGGAAGACTAAGTAATCAGGTAAGAGAAAAACAATTTCAAAAAACATATTTAGTAATAGTAAATGGAAAAATGGAAAATCAAAAAGGAACATTACAAGACTATTTATTAAAAAATGAAAAAACTAATATAAGTAAAGTTGTAAAAGAGGGAACTAAAAATAGTAAATTAGCAATATTAGATTATGAAGTTTTAAAATATGATAAAGAATTAAATTTATCAGTTTTAAAAATAAAACTACATACAGGAAGACATCATCAGATTAGAGTGCAATTATCTAGCAGAAACCATAGTATATATGGTGACCAAAAATATGGTGGAAGAGGACATGGAAAACAAATTGCACTTTGGGCATATAATTTAAAATTTTATCACCCAATTACTAATGAACTTATGGAGTTTAAAGCAATGCCGGAAATGATCGGAAGTTGGGCAATACTTAAAGAAAATTGCAATATAAGTTAAATTAATCTAAATTTTATAAAAGTACCAAAATCGTATTTGAAACAAAAAAAGACAATTTTCGTATACGATTTTGGTACTTTTATATATTATTTTAAATAAAAAGAAAATCTGATGTAAAATAAAGACAGTAAAAGAAGAGGTAAAAAATGATTGATAAATTTTGCGATTGGATAACAAAAAAAATAAAAGCAAAAGTGTCAGACATAGATGAAGAAAGAGAAATGATTATTAACTTTGGAGTAAGGTTAATATTTGGAGAATTACCTAAAATTCTGATTTTATTTATAATAGGTTTTGTACTGAAAATGGGATGGCAAACATTACTTTTGTTTTTCTTAATAGCACCATATAGAAGCTTTACAGGTGGAATTCATTTAAAAACACATTTAGGTTGTATGTTAACTACAAGTTGTTTGTATTTAGGGCCAATAATAGTAACTAAATATTTTCAAATAAACAATGATTTGATCTTATATGTATTTACTGCGATAATAACTATATTTAGTATTTTTATTATAGCCAAATATGCGCCAGCAGATACAGAAAACATTCCAATTCTAACAAAAAAGGAAAGAAAATCAAAAAAAATAAAAGCATATATATCATTAGCAATTTTAGTAACTATTACAATTTTTAGTACAGACAAAAGTATATCATACATAATAATTTATGGTATTTTCTTACAAAACTTAACTGTACTTCCAATTTCATATAAAATAACGAAAAACAAACATGGATATGAAGTGTATGCAGAAGAAATAATTTAGATTGATAATGCATTAGCCGGCAATGATTATTATATTAAAATTTAATAAAAGGAGGAATACAATATGTTAAAATTATTAGCTAAGGTAGCGGAAAAATATGCTAAATCTACAAATACTGCATGTTGGGTATTAGGAGTTATCCATCAGCCTAAAATGCCTGCATCATTAATAAAAAAAGACTAATTTCAAGATAAATAATTGAATAAATTAATAATATATCCTTAAAACGACGAATTTATAAAATAAAAGAGATATCTAGAAATAATAGATATCTCTTTTTAATGCAAACAAAAATATATGTAATAATTTTTATTACATATATTTTAAGTTGAATGTTTTTTAATTTGTACTTATGTAATTAATAGTATATTTCAAATTGCTGAGAAAAGAATTCATCATTTTTACTTGTAAATAAATTAAGATTATTATTTTTCTTTAAAATTTGTCTAACTTCCCATAAGCCAAGTCCACTATTACTTTTTTTAGACTTTGTAGAAAAGTCTTTTTCAAAAATTTTATCTACATTAATATCTTTATTTTTATATGTATTTTCTATACCCATTATTAAACGATGTCTATTATCTTCTTTTCTAAAACTTACATGAATAACTTTTTCATCACATTCGGAAGATGCTTCAATAGCATTATCTAAAAGTATACATAAAATTCTAGTAAACTCATAAATCTTCATGTGTTTTTCAATTTCATTTAAATCCATAAAAACACCCAAATTTATTTGTACACCAATTTCATCTGCTTTATGATATTTTGTAGCCATAACATTATAAATTGCGGGATTATTTATAACATCGGGATTTAAAGCTGTTAGGTTATTAGTACGATTGCAATCTTGTAAAAGTTGTTTATAATATTTCTTTAAACCTTCTAAATCTCCTCTATCAGCATAACCACCAATGCCTTGAACAATGTTATGAAAATCATGTTTAAAACCTCTCATACTATCATGCAATATTGATAATGTTTTATTATATAATTGAGCTTCTTCTAGATCTCTAGTTGTAGTATCTAATTTATTAGTACTTAATAAACTATAAATACTTATTGCAAAATATGTACAAATACTTAAAATACTTACTACAGTTATGGCTACAGGCATTTTATCACTATAAAATACAATTAAGCAAAATTGAGTTCCAATAGCTAAAATACCGAGTAAAGTATTTATAATAAATAACACTTTATTTCTTTGAGTCATATTTTCTAAAGTGATATGAAATTTTAGATACTTGATTAATCTGTAAATTAAATAAACACATAGATAAATACTGAAAGCACAAATAGTTCTATATAAAGCAACTGTTAATATTTGATCTTGAGAAATATTAAAAAGTTTTTGATAAAACTTAAAAATGAATAATTCAAGAACACTACTTAATGCAATTACAATAAATTCAGATAATAATGATTTTAACCATGTTGTCTTGAACATAAATTTGATAATGAAAATTATAAATATCATATTGAAAAATATTCCGTAAGGGTCAGGAATAAATGTCCTTGAAAGAAATGCAATCAGTCCCATGAAAATAACATAAATTAATTTAGAGGACTTTGTGGTTTTAATATTTAAAATTGTTGTAAATAACAACATATTTACAAAAGTATCAATAAAGCAGGAAAAGAAACCTACAATATTTAAAGCTATTTCATTTTGAGTAGTTATTGCATTCCACATTGTTTGAATAATTTTCATAATTAAAAACCTCCATAAGTTTACTCTTATATTTTGGTCCAATAAAACATTTATTATCTGGACCACAGTTGTTTAATAAAATAATATTATTAGAAGTATCAATACTAACGATTTTGTCTAAATTTACAATGTAAGATTTATGACATTGCATAAAATGACTTGAAAGTTGAAGTAAAATAGTTTTAAAAGAACTATATGTTTCATATTCTCTTGTATCTGTGTGAAAAACAGTTTTCATACCATATTTTTGAATGTATTGAATTGAATCTTGTTTTATAATTGTTCTGTTATTGTCTAATCTAACAAAACTTGTTTTTGAGCCTGAAACGTCCTCAAACAATCTGACAATAGTATCTTCTAATCTTTCTTTTGTAACAGGTTTAGCAAGGTAATCAAAAGTTTTATATTTATAAGCGATTAGTCCATATTCTAAATGTCCAGTAGTGAAAATAATATAAACATTTTTATCATTCTTACGAATTATATTAGCCAAATCTAAGCCAGAAACATTTGATTTTAAATCGATGTCTAAAATTATAACATTTACTTTGTTATTTCTTATATAATTAATTAGTTCTTCAGGTGCTGTTGTACTCAGCGCTATACGAGCGTCTAAATTTTTTTCAATAAAAATAGACTCTAACATCTTTTCTAGTTTATTTAAAACATTAAAGTTGTCATCACATAGCACGAAATCTAACATATTCCTTTCCTCCGTATATTATAAATATAAATCAAAGTAAGCAAAACGTTAAATACTAATCGACAAAAAAGTACAACGTTACCTAAAAATTTCCAGTAACTTATATAACTATAATCCAAACAGATTATAATGTCAAGGAATTTTAAACAAAATTGTTTTTAGCATATATAAATAAAATAGCGATGGAAGCTGGAATGAAGCGACTTTGGCACAATTATGTGTAACCTTAAAATAAGTAAAAAACAAATAAATGTATACTGAAATGTGTACTGATAAAATTAGACTGTTGATATATATTTTGAATAACTAAAAAACACTACGGAAATACGAAAAACAAACAAAAAGGAGCGAAAGAAAAATGCTTAAGATTAAATCAAAAACACAAAAGGGTATAACTCTAATTGCGTTAATAGTAACAATAATAGTTTTACTAATATTAGCAGGTGTATCGATTAATATGGTATTTAGCAATGGAGGAATTCTAGATAAAGCTAAAAGTGCTGAAAAAAGAAGTACAATTGCTAAAGAAAAAGAAATTGTTGAAATGGCATATTTAGCAGTGTCTACTGAAAATGTAGGTGGAGAAATTACACTAGATGATTTGCAAGCAGAGATAGAAAACATGGTAGGAGCAAACAAAACAGTCACAACACTTGATGAAAATGGATACCTACTTGTAAAATTTCTTGAAACAGGAAATGAATATAACATAAATGAAATGGGAGTTGGAAAAACAGCAGAAGAAACATTTTCAGAAATAGCAACAGAAACTAAAATATACACAGATGAAAATGGAAGAACAGCAGTAATACCAAAAGGATTTGCAGTAGGAACAAGTAGTACAATAAATAAAGTAGATAATGGATTAGTAATACAAGATAAAGATGGAAACCAATTTGTGTGGATACCAGCAGTTGGATATGTTGGAAACGGATTTTATGTAGGAAGATATGAAGCAGGAAGTGAAAGTGAAAGAACAGAAAATACAGCAACATCTCCAACACCAGTTGTAAAAAGAGACAAATATGTATATAACTATGTAAATTATAGTGAAGCTAATTCATTATGTGAATCAATGTATTTAGCATTAGATAGTGTAAATGCCAAGTTACCAAATGAAAGTGATGTAGAAGCTATGTCAAATTTTATACCACAATATGATAAAATAAATGTAATACAAAAAGGAAATTTCTATGAATCATCATTTAGTGTGACGAGAGGAAAATATGCAGTAATAGGTACTGACACACAAGCACCATATTCACCAATCAATGAAGAAAGTACAGAACTGTATAATGAGGTAGAATCAGTATATAATAAACAGGTAAATACACAAGTCATTTTTACAACAGGTGCATCAAGTAGAAATAAAGTAAAAAATGTATTTGATATATATGGAAATGTTATGGAATTTGGAAATAACAGAAAAACAAATCAAGATTATTTAATTGGTGGTAGTTTTGTTAGAAACTGGTGGTATTTTGGAGGCATGACATTTGTTGATGATATAATTAGCAATAATACTTATAAAGCATTGACTGAAGGACGTATGCAGACAACTAAAAATAGTTATAACAAGATGATAGACAAAAAATTAATATATTCAGGTTTCAGACCAGTACTATATATAAATGAAAGTGCATATAATTTTTAAAATTTTATTCAAATAAAGATTACTTAAATGTGGTCTTTATTTTTATGAAAATGTCTATTGTATACAAAAATGTGTACTGTTTTATTTTTTTCAGTATTATATAAATTAAATAACTTACATACATACGGAAGTACTAAAAAGAGAAAAAAGGAGCGAAAGAAAAATGATTAATATTAAATCAAAAACACAAAAAGGTATAACTCTAATTGCATTAGTAGTAACAATAGTTGTTTTAGTAATACTAGCAGGTGTATCAATTAACATAGTATTTAGCAATGGAGGAATTCTAGATAAAGCTAAAAGTGCTGAAAAAAGAAGTACAATTGCTAAAGAAAAAGAAATTGTTGAAATGGCATATTTAGCAGTGTCTACTGAAAATATAGGTGGAGAAATTACACTAGAAGATTTGCAAGCAGAGTTAGAAAACATGGTAGGAGCAAACAAAACAGTCACAACACTTGATGGAAATGGATACCTACTTGTAAAATTTCTTGAAACAGGAAATGAATATAATATAAACGAAATGGGAGTTAGTAAATCAGAAGAAAAATTTTCAGAAATAGCAACAGAAACAAAAATATATACAGATGAAAATGGAAGAACAGCAATAATACCAAAAGGATTTGCAGTAGGAACAAGTAGTACAATAAATAAAGTAGACAATGGATTAGTAATACAAGATAAAGCTGGAAACCAATTTGTGTGGATACCAGCAGTTGGATATGTTGGAAACGGATTTTATGTAGGAAGATATGAAGCAGGAAGTGAAAGTGAAAGAACAGAAAAAACAACTACAAATTCAACTCCATCAGTACAAAGAGACAAATTTGTATATAATTATGTGAACTATAATGAGGCAATAAGTTTATGTGAAGAAATGTATAAAGAGCTAGACAGTGTTACTTGTTCTTTGCCAAATGAAGTTGATTATGGAATTTATTCTAGTGCACTATACAATTTACAAAGAGTAACTCGCGCAAACTTTTGGGATTCATATTTTGAAGTAACAAGAGGAAAATATGCACAAATAAAACAAGGAGATAAGGGAAGGCCATATAGTCCATATAATTCTGAAGATACAGAATTATATAAAGATGTAAAGGGAATATTTAAAAAACAAGCATATACTAATGTACTTTTTACAACAGGTGTACTAGAAAAAAATAAAGCACGTAATATATTTGACTTAGATGGAAATGTGGCAGAATGGTTAAAAAATGATGCAGGAGAAAGCAAACCAATATCTGGAGGCTCATATTTTAATAATTCTTCTGAAACACGTTATGGCCATATGCTTAGCGAATTAATTTATATTGGCTTCAGACCAGTACTATATATAAATGAGAGTGCTTACAACTTTTAAAAAATAAAAAATGGCATAAAAACCAGTATAGCATTATGCTATATTGGTTTTTATTATATAAGGATAGTTTATGGAAAAACAAAATAAAAAAAAGGTTTTAATAACTGCAAACACTGACAGGCATATTCTTTTATGTCATCAACCTTATATTAAATGGTTTAATGATAATGGGTATGAGGTTTATGTTGCAACAAATACTGATACACAAATAAAAGGCAGTAAAAAAATAAATTTAGGAATGAAAAGAAATCCCTTTAGTATAAAAAATTTAAAAGCGGTTTGTAAATTAACAAAAAACTTAAAAGAGAACAATTATGAACTAATACATACACATACACCAGTAGGCTCTGTAATTACAAGATTGGCTCGTAAGTTTTCTAAAACAAAAACAAAACTTATATATACTTGTCATGGATTTCACTTTTATAAAGGATGCCCATATTATTATTGGCTATTGTTTTATCCAATTGAAAAATATTTAATGAAATATACAGATGTTTTATTAGTAATGAATAAAGAGGATTATGATTTTGCTAAAAAGCACTTTAAAAATACTACTATAAAATTTGTAAATGGTGTTGGATTCAACAAAGAGAGAATAGAACACCAAACTGATGAAAAAGAATTAAAAGCAACATATAAAAAATATGGATTAAATAAAAATGATTTTATTGTATCTTATGTAGCTGAATATTCAAAAAGAAAAAGACAACTTAAATTAATAAAAGAATTAGCAAAAACAGATATAAGGAACGAAAAAATTAAAATTCTTTTAATAGGTGATGATATATTAAAAGGAAAAGTTCAAAAAGAAATAAAAAAGAAAAAATTAGAGAAAAATATAAAAACTATTGGATTTACGGCTGAAGTTAATAAGTTTTTAGATATATCAAATATAGTTATATCTACAAGCAGGCAAGAAGGACTACCACTAAATTTATTAGAAGCAATTTATAAAAAAAAGTTTATTATAGCTACTGATTGTAGAGGAAATAGAGATTTAATTTATAACGGAAAAAATGGCTTTACCATAAAAAAAGTAGATGAGATTTATGAAAAAATAAAATATGCAAAAGAAAATTACACTAATATACAAAAAAATTATCAACAAGCTATTAATATAGAGGAATATACATCTAAACATGTTGTTGAAAAAATGTCAGAATTATATGAACAAATATTAAACAAATATTTAGAACGGAAAATAGTATGAAAAAATTAATAATTTTTTGTGATTATTTTGGAAATGGTGGAATTGAAAAAATAGTTACATATATAAATAAAAATATAGATAAAACAAAGTTTTCAAGTCAAATATTATGTACAATTAAAAATTCACAAATTTTTAATGATGAGGTATGTAGTATATCTAATAAAAAATATAGAAATCCAATATATAGATTCATAAAAACTAGTTTTAATATAAAAAAATATACTGCCAATTCAGATATAGTAAATTTTAATATACATAGCCCAATAGGACTTTTTTATGCGTTTTTAATTAAAAATACAGAAAAGAAAATTGTAATTTATGCGCATAATTCAAATTTTGATAATAATATATTGAAACTTAAAACTATAATTGGTAATATATTTAAATTTATGTTTAGCAGTAAAAAATATACATATATAGCTTGTTCAGATCAAGCAGCACAATTTTGTTTTAGAAAAAAAACTAAATATGAAATTGTGAAGAGCGAAATTGATGGAGAAAAGTATTTATATAATATTGATAAAAGAAAAGAAGTAAGAGAAAAATACAATATTAATGAAGAGGATATTGTTATTGGAAATATTGGAAGATTATGCAAACAAAAAAATCAAGAGTTTTTAATAAAAGTTTTTATTGAATTAAGTAAAATAAACAAAAATGTAAAACTATGTTTAATAGGAACAGGAAAACAAGAAAATAAAATAAAAAGAATAATAAATAAAAATGATTTGAAAAATCAAGTTATTATAATAGAAAAAGAAAATAACATAGAAAACATGTACCAGATGTTTGATTGTTATGTATCTACTTCTAAATATGAAGGATATGGATTAACAATTTATGAGGCATTATGTGCATCTTTAAAATGTTTTATACCTATTGATGTTTCAGTTAATTTTGACAATAAGAATATTATAAAAATGAGTTTAAATGATTCACCTCATAAATGGGCAGAAATCATTAATAAAGAAGTTCATTATGAAAGAACAAAATGTAATATAGAAAATGAAGATCAATATATAAATCAGATTGAGAAAATATATATGAGGTAATTATGGAGTTAATAAGTATTATTTTACCAGTTTATAATGGTGAACAATTAATAGAAAGATGTATTGAATCAATTTTAAAACAAACATATAAAAACTTTGAATTAATTATAGTTAATGATGGAAGTACTGATAAAACTTTAGAAAAAATTCAAAAATATGAAGATGAAAGAATTAGAATAATTAATCAATCACAACAAGGAACAGGACAAGCAAGAAATGCTGGACTAAAAGAAGTTTTGGGCGATTATGTTTGTTTTATTGATAGTGATGATACTGTAGATGAAAACTTTTTAAAAACAATGTATGAACTTATAAAACAAAATAATGCACAAGTAGTGGCATGCTCATATAAAGAAAATAAAGATATTGTACATAATTTAAATAAAGAACAAGGACTAAAATATTTAATTTCATTACCGGAAAAAATACCAATGTCTGTCTGCGGAAAACTTCTTACAAGAAAGAGTATTGAAAGTATACAATTTGATAAAGTAAATCACTTTGAAGACATTAAATTTATAACAGAGGTATTTGTAAAATCAGATAAAATAGTTTATATAGAGAAAAAATTATATAATTACATACAAAGAGAAAACAGTAGGTCAAAATACTTTAAAGGTGATGACAGAATGAAGGCTTGTTTAGAAAATGTAAAGTTAGTTGAAAATGTTTGTCCTACCTTAACAGATAGTTATATAACTTATTCATTATTTAATTCTATAGCAATAGCAAATAGAATGATATTAAATAATTCTTATAATGATGAATTGTTAAAGAATGTTAAAGTTACAGTTAAAGATAATATTAAAAGTGTAAAAAAATCTCAATACAATTTTTTAAAGAAAATGCAAATATATTTATTTAATTGGAACTTTGGTATTTATAAAAAGGCATATAGTTTAAAAAATAAAATAGGAGGAAAAAATTGAATACAGTTTCGATTATTGTACCAATATACAATTCAGAAAAATATTTACCACAATGTATTGAATCAATATTAAACCAAACATATAAAAATTTTGAATTGATACTAGTTAATGATGGAAGCACAGATAATTCTCTTAGTATTTGTGAAAGTTATGCTCAAAAAGATGAAAGAATTGAGATTTTAAATTTACAACATAATGGTGTAAGTAATGCTCGAAATAATGGAATTTCAAAAGCAAAAGGTGAGTTTATATGTTTTGTGGATTCAGATGATAAAATAGAAAAAGATTTTCTACTAGTATTAACGAATTTACAAAACAAATATAATTCAGATATAGCTGAGGTGGATTTTAAATATTTAAATGATAATAGTAAAAAAAATACTGATAATAAAGAGGAAGTTTTTAATTCATTTCAAATGATGAATAGACTATACAGCACAAATGGAATTAGAACAGTTATGATACCAAATAAACTTTATAAAGCAAGTTTGTTTGAAAATATATTATTTGATCTAGAGCATGAACATGAAGATGAGTTTATAATTCATAAGTTGATTTTTTCTGCAAAAAATAATATTGCTGTAAGTAATTTAAAATTATATGTTTATAGAATTCATAAAAAAAGCAGACAAAGAACATTTAATACTAGAAAATTAGATGTGTTACAGGTTTTTGATGAAAGAGAAAAATACTTTAAAGAAAAAGAAGAACTTGTTGAGAAAAATAAAATAGCAAAATTGGATATGATTTTATTTTTATATAGTGTTTGTAAATTAAATAAGAAAAAAAAAGAACAAATATATTTAAAAAATATATTTGAAAAAGAATATGAAACTTTTAATCTTAACATAAATCTAAAAAGAAAAATTAAGTATTCATTGTTTGAAAAATTACCTAATTTGGTTTCAAATATAATTATATTTAAAAGAGGAAAATTTATGTAATCCTCAAATAATATTTATTAAAAAAATGAAAAATGTATATAAATTATTTAATATAAGGAGACTTAACTATGCAAAATAAAATACCAGTAGTTTTTTCTACTAATGATAATTATGTTCACTTATGTAGTGTAGCAATATCTTCAGTAATTGAAAATGCATCAAATAAAAATATATATGAAATATATGTTTTTTATACGAGATTATCTGAAACAAATATATTGAATCTTGAAAATATGTCAAAAGAAAATATTAATATAAAATGTATAAATATTCATGAATATTTGGAATATGATATTTTATATGAAACATCAGAATACCCAATTGAGATGTATTATAGGTATTATGCCCCATTAATACTCAAATATGAAAAAATTATATATTTGGACTGTGATATAGTTGTTATTGATGATATTGCAAAATTATATAATGAAAATTTAGAAAATAAACCAATTGGAATTATTACTGATTTTACTCATTATATAGATGAACCAAATACAGATTATAATTCAGGAGTAATATTGTTTAATACTGAAGAGTTTGAAAAACAAAAAATTAGAGAAAAATGTTTAGAATTATTAAAGAATAATACTCAATATAGATTTCCTGATCAAACAGCATTAAATATTGTATGCAAAAATAATGCTAAGATTTTAAAACCAATGTACAATTATCAGGTTAGTATGGCATTTTTCAATAAGTTTAAAAAGAAAATAAAGAAAAAAAGATTTAGAAAACTATTTGAGGACGAGCCTATTGTAATTCATTTTTCGTATGTAACAAAACCATATAAAAATATTTACTCAATATATAATAAATATTTTTGGGAATATGCTAAAAAAACAAATTATTATAATCAATTAGTAGATGAATATGTAAAAGATCCTTATGAAGTTTTGAAAAATTCACCTATAGAAGATATATACATTGATATGACAAGAGAAGGAAATGTTGGATTAAGAAAAATATTTTATGTATTATCTTATCAATTAAAATATTGGCTATTATTTAAAATAAATGGAGGAAAAAGCAATGAATGAAGTTAAACAATTTATAAAAAAATTTATACCACTACCATCAAAAAAAGGTGAGGACTTATATAAGTTAACAATAGATAAAATGGCAGAAATAGAAGCAAGAAAAACACCAAAAGCAATGCTTGATTATGAAGTTCAATTAGTTGAACATTGCAATTTAAACTGTAAATATTGCGCCCATTTTTGCCCAGTAGCACCTGAAAGTTTTTTAGATGTAAATGAATATGAAAAAGACTGTAAGAGATTGTCAGAACTTTTTGATAAAGAAGTTAATTTTATTAGATTAATGGGAGGAGAACCTCTATTACACCCTAAAATTGCGGACTTTTGTTATATAACAAGAAAATATTTTCCAAATGGAATTATCGACCTTGATACAAATGGAATTTTAATATTAAGCATGAAGAATACGTTTTGGAAAGCTTTAAGAGAAAATAATATAAATTTAACAGTAACAAGATATCCTTTAAAATTAGATGTACAAAAAATTAAAGAAAAATGTGAAAAAGAAAATGTTAAATTTAGATTCTTTTTTGAAGAACCAGTAAAAACATTTAATCTTTTACCATTAGACCTAGAAGGAAGACAACAACCAGAAAAGAATTTTTATAAATGCTACTTGGCAAATAGTTGTCATACATTGAAAAATGGAAAAATGTATACTTGTTCAACAGTTCCACATGTACAACATTTTATAAATCATTTTAAATGTGATTTACATATATGTGAAAATGACGGAATTGATATATACAAAGTAAAAAGTAAAGAAGAAATACTTGATTTTCTTGCAAAGCCAATACCTTTTTGCAGATATTGCAATATAGATAAAAGGCAAACAAGAAAATGGGAAACTTCAGATAAAAAAATAGAAGAATGGACATAAATTATAATTTAAAGTAACACAAATAACAGAATGAAAAAACATTATTAAAAAGAATATGTTATTAATAGGAGAAAATAAATGTTAAAAGGACTTTGGAATTATTTGAAAAAATATGCCAAATTTGCTAATAAACAATATATTATAAAAATTAGCACAATAAGTGTACTAACAATAATTATTTCAATTTTTACTCCTGCATTAACAGCCAATATTATAACATCAATGCTAAAAACGCAGTATAGAAATGTAGTTACAAACCTTATTCTACTGGCTCTATTTCAGATTATAAAATTAATACTTACTGTAATTAGTACAAAATTATTTTATGTATTAAGAAAAGAGTTTATCATAAACATAAAAAATAGCTTGTCTAAAAGTATATTAAATTTGGATATGCAATCCTTCAATAAAATGCAAAAGGGAAGATTTATACAAAGAATAAATAAGGATCCAGATGATATTGCAGATTTATTTAATGATATAAGAAAAAACATGTTACTATTATTTACAAATATTGGAATTGCTATATATATTATTTACTTAAATTGGGTGCTAGGAATTATATATTCAATATCATTTATACTTATTTTATATATAAGAAAAAAAGGAGTAGAAAAGAAAAGAACATACAAAAAACAGTATCTTAAAGAAGAAGAACATGGGACAGGACTTTGGAGTGAAATACTTAATGGAATTAAAGAAATTAAATTATTAAATGTAAATAAACAGTTTTCTGAAAAAACTGAAAAAACTTTTGAACAAATAGAAAATTACCAATATAAAGCAGACTTTACATATACTTTATATGCTAAGCTCACAGTTATGATAGAATGGATTGCAAATACATTGGTTATTATAACAAGTATATATTTAATAAAAATGGGATATATGGGAGTTAATGAATTTGTTACTATTTTTATGTATAGAGTTAATTTGTTTAGCTTTGTAGATTGCTTTACAGATTTACTAGATATTATTGCAAGATTTAATTTATCTAGTAGCAGAATATTTGATATAATTGATTTATACAAAGAACAAGATGAAAGCAAGGAGTCAAAAAAATGCTTTGGAAAAATTGAATTTAAAAATGTTAAATTTAAGTATGATGATAAATATGTATTAAATAATTGCAGTTTTGTAATAAATGCGAATGAAAAGGTTGCAATAATTGGAGGAAATGGAAGCGGTAAGACAACAATTTTAAATTTAATTGCAAGAACATATAAAAATGAAGAAGGAAAAATTCTAATAGATGATATTTATATTAATGAATTATCTGAAAAATTTTTAAGAGACAATATAACCATGATTTCACAAGATTTTTATATTTTTAATATGAGTATTAAAGAAAATTTACTTTTAGCAAATCTCAATGCAACTGATAATGACATACAAGAAGTTTGCAAAAAAGTTGAATTACATAAATATATAGAATCATTACCAGAAAAATATGAAACTATGATTGGTGAAAATGGAGTAAATTTAAGTGGAGGTCAAAGACAAAGAATAGCAATAGCAAGAGCATTACTTAAAAAAAGCAAAATTATTTTACTTGATGAGGTAACTAGCTCATTAGATGAAAATATGGAAAAATCTACATTCGAACTTTTGGAAAAATTAAAATCAGAACATACCATTGTAGTTGTTACACATAATTTAAAATATATTGAAAACTTTGAAAAAAAATATATGTTGAAAAATGGAGAAATAGTTAAAATATGAATAAACTAAAGAAAATATTAAATATAATTAAAAACAATTATTTAGTAATACTTATAATACTATTTTTATTGTATACTGCAATGACAATAAGGTATTTACCAAAAGGAACAAAAGAACTATCTTATCAATATATAATAATTAGTTTAATTGGACTTGCCATGGGCACTAAGATGATATTAAAAAAGGAAAAAATTGTATTAGACTTTTTTGATATAGCTTTGTTAGGTTTAACGATGAGTTCGGCAATTCCTCTTATATTTAATAAAGCAGTAAGTATTGAAGATGCTATGTATGTATTAAATCAATATATAATTTTATATGAATTTTATATAATTATAAAACAAATATGCTTAAAGAATTACAAAGTAAAAAATATTTTTGTTAATGTAATCATTATACTTACTATAGTAATTATAGCTATAGGTATAAAACAAATGACAGTTGATTTGACAAAAAATTATAATGTAGATACTACAAGATTAGAGTCAACATTTTATTCACCAAATACATTAGCAACCCTAATTGGTGGAACTATATTTTTAGCATTTGGACAACTATTTAAGCAAAATAAAAAGATAATAAAAATAGTATATATGGCAGAAATATCAATTCTAATACTTGGATTAGTATTAACATACAGCAGGTTTATGTATGCTATATTTGCTTTAATGTTATTAATATATTTTATACTTAATAAAGAAAAAAGAAAAGAAATACTTATAATAACCATAGTAACTGGTATATTAGCAGTAATATATTCAAAAATTTATAGTGAAATACTATTTTCAAAAGAATACTATAAAGTATGGGTAGGGTTATTAATCAATATAGTTATTACTACAGCACTATCTATAATGTGCTTGAAATTTAGCAATATATTAAAGAAAGTAAATATAAAAATAGCTATTATAATCATATTAATACCTATATTAATTGGTGGACTATATTTAGTTTCAGTAATGAAAATTTCTAAGCCTTTTGAAGTGTTTGGTTCAACTACATCTAGTAAAAATGTAGAAAAAAGCATATACAATATTAAAGGAAATTGCAAGTATTTGATAGAATTTGACATTGAAGCTAAAGGTATAAATAAAGATGATTATACAATTATTGTTGTGGAAAGAAACAAATATATGGATTATATAGATGGAAAAGTCATAAAATTTGGAGAATTTTATGGAATAAAACAACTTGAATTAACAACGTCTGATACAACAACAATGATAAATCTTGAGATTAAATCAAAAGCGAATAGTGAAAATGAATATTTAAAAATCAATAAGCTAACACTAAATGGTAAAGAAGCAATATTGAGTTATAAATATTTACCAACTAGTATTGTAGAGAGATTTAGCAATATAGGAAAAAACAATAAAAGTATTTCAGAAAGATTTGCTTTTTATAAAGATGCTATAGAAATTATAAAACAAGATGAAAATTTATTATTTGGTATTGGTGGAAAAGGCTGGAAATATAAGTACCTTGAAGTACAAAGCTATGAATATATTAGTACTGATGTACACAATTATCCCTTGCAAATATTATTAGAGTTTGGAATTGTTGGATTTGCATTTTTAGTTGCAATATTTATTGTTATAATCAAAGAATTAAAAATATGTATAAAAAATAAAGAATTTGCTAATATAAGTATTATATGTGCTCTGATGTGTATATTAATACATTCGTGTTTAGATTATAGTATGGCATTTTTCTATATAATGATTATAGTTAGATTATTATTGGCAATTATTAGCTCAAATCGAGTTAATGAAAAACAAGAAATAACAAAAAAGAAATTTGCAGATATTATAGTATATATATTAATTATAATTGCATTTTTCTATAATTTTATTTACGGATTTTATATAATAAAAATTAATAAAAAAGTAAGTGAAAACTTAGAATTAAAAGAGTATGAGACAATTGCTAAAATGTTTCCTTATGATATAAATGCAAGAAAAAATATACTAATGCAATCTCCAGATTCAAGTGCTAGATTACAAACATATAAATATTTATTTGATAAAGAAGCATACTATATAGCTGAATATGACTTTTTAATATATAGTGTTGAAGATTACATTGCAGGAAGTCTTAGTGAAAAAAATGTAGACGATATAATTAAAATACAAGAATTTTTCTATAAAACTAAAAATGTAAAAAGATTTAATCTTAGATATCAGATTAATAGAATATATCAAATTATTGGTTTTGGAGACTTAGTAATAGAATATAATAAAACAATAAAAGATGAGAGATTAGAAAAAATAGGCGCAGAGCTATATGATATGGCACAAGATGAATTAGACAATAAAAAACGTTTTATGTTAGATTATGAAAAAGGTAGATATGATAGAACTAATATTCCGGCTTATGAAAAAGAAGTAGAAAAACTTCAAGAAGATATAAATAAACATAAAATGGCAAATGAAAAATCAGACAGTTAAATACTGTTTGATTTTTTTATTTTAAAAATATTCATAATTTGAGTATTAGAAAAATACTTTATTAATAGCAAGAAATATTGTGTAAAGGAGAACAAATTATGAAAATAAAGCCGAAATTTATTGCAATTGTATCATCTATACTATTAATATTTGTTTTTTCATTTTCAATAATTAATTTTAATGCTAAAACAACTCAAACAAGTGCTACTACTTTGAGTAATAAAAAAATAGGATGGGGAATAAAAAGAAATAATAACCATGAGCAACCAGACTTGGGAAGCTATAATAAAAGAGTAATAGATAGTTATGAAGGAATTGCAATGGGAAGTAAAGACCAAAAATATGTATATTTGACTTTTGACAATGGATATGAAGCGGGATATATGCCAAAAATATTGGTAACTTTAAAAGAAAATAGTGTACCAGCAACCTTTTTTATAACAGCACATTACTTAAATACAGAACCAGACCTTGTAAAGCAAATGATAGAAGAAGGTCATACTGTAGGAAATCACACAGTAAATCATAAAAGTATGCCTGATTTGACAAATGAACAAATTCAAAAAGAAGTAATGAATTTACATACAGCGATATATCAAAAGTTTAATTATGAAATGAAATATATTAGACCACCAAAAGGAGAATATAGTGAAAGAACTGTAGCATATACAAACACATTAGGTTATAAAACAGTTATGTGGAGCTTTGCTTATGATGATTGGGACAAAAATAAACAAGGTAGAGAAGAATATGGTAAAAAAATGGTTTTAAGTAATATACATCCAGGAGCAGTTATTTTACTACATGCAACATCAAAAGATAATAGTAATATTTTAGATGATTGCATAAAAGAAATAAAACAAATGGGATATGAGTTTAGAAGTTTAGATCAATTTCAGAGATAGAAAGGAATGAAAAATGTGAAAAGAAAAGGCAAAAAAACATTTGATAGATTAAATCATTTATTAGAAATTCCAAAAGAAATATCTACTGATTTACCTAAAATAACAATATTAGGATTTAAACAAATGTTGATTGAAAACTACAAAGGTGTGTTAGAATACCAAGATTTTTATATTAGAATTAGTACATATATTGGAATTTTGAACATAAATGGATATGAGTTGTACTTAGAAGAAATGACATCAGATGATTTAATGGTAACAGGAAAAATTGAAAGTTTTGATTTTGAACCAACAATAGACGAATAATAAGGAGGTAAAAATGTACTTTAAAGTTTTGTTAAATTACATTTTAGGATATGTTACTATTGAAATAGAAGGTTACTTTACAGAACGTTTTATAAATATATGCAATAATCAAAAAATTTTTCTATGGAATATGAAAAGAAAATGTTCCACAATTGTGCAAATTAATATTGGAATAAGTGACTTTAAGAAGATAAAAAGAATTGCTAAAAAAACCAAATGTAGAATAAAAATTCAAGGAAAAAAAGGAATACCATTTATATTATATAAATACAAAAAAAGAAAAATATTTGCATTGCTTTTTCTATTAGTTATAATTGCAATGTTTACATTATCTAATTTTATATGGAATATAGAGGTCGTTGGAAATAACAAGATTTCTAAAGATGAAATTATAAAAAGTTTATCAGATAACAAGTTTAAAATTGGAATGTCAAAGTTTGACCTAAACACAAAAGAAACAATAAATAAAATTCGACTTGAAAGAAATGATTTAGCATGGATTGGAATAGAAATACAAGGAACAAATGCAATTGTTAAGATAGTAGAAGCAGATATGAAACCTGAAATAATACAAGAAGATGAGTACTGTAATATTGTTGCAACAAAAGATGCAATGATAGTAAAAGTAAATGCACAAAACGGCGTGCCCGTAGTAAAAGAGGGCGATGTTGTTACAAAAGGAACTGTATTAATAGAAGGGTGGCTGGAAGGACAATATACAGGAATTAGATATGTGCATGCAAATGGCGAGGTTCAGGCAAAAGTATGGTATTCTGAAAAAGTTAAAGAACCATTAAAACAGACAAAAGAAATTCAAACAGGAATGGAGGAAAGCAAATATTCCGTAAAGATAAATAATTTTGAAATAAATTTGTCAAAAGGGGTTCCAAAATTTCAAAATTATGATACAATAGAGACGAGTAAAAAACTAAAACTATTTTCAGATTTTTATTTGCCAATAGAAATAAATACAAAAACTTACCAAGAGTATGAAAACAAAGAGTTTGAATATACTCTAGAGGAGGCTAAAGAGGTAGCAATACAAAAGGCTAAGCAAAGCTTAGAAAACCAAATAAAAGAAAAAAAGTTAATAAATCAAAAAGTTAATGTGGAGCAGACGGAAACTGATGTTGAAGTTGAAGTTATTTACGAAGTACTTGAAAGTATTGGGACAAAAGAAAAAATAGTATTTTGAAAGGAACAGATGCCATGGAAGAAAGAAGTTTGAGAATTTACCAAGAGAAAACATTTTTTTCAAAGATTAGTAACACAATTACTAAAATACTAACTCCAACTAAAATTGGAATTAACGGAATGTTAATCTCAATAAAAAGAAATAATGCTCTAAAGGCTTATGAAACATATAAAGCTAACGAAAATATAGAAAACCAAGAAAAACAAGAAGCAACTGAAAAGAAATTTGAAGATGTATATGCTTTATATTTAGAGTCAATAGACAAATATATAATGGACTCTATTTACAAAAAAGTAAAAAGTGACGCAGCAACAGATTTTGAAAAAAATGCCTTGTCTGAATATTATTCAGTTGTGCATTTAAAAGAAACTGAATACTTAGAATATAAATATAAAAAACAAATGTATTTGTTGAATTTGGACTATGAAAATGTTCAAAATTCAAATAAAGAGCAAGCAATTCGTAGATATCAAACTTTATATGTTTTCCAAATGGAATCTTTATACAAAGGATTATTAAAACATTATTCAATTAAGTTAGCAGATAATTTGACTCCAGGAGCTAAAGATGAAATATATAATAAAATATTTGAAGTATTAGAACAATATATTGAAAACATTTTACCATTAAAAATGCAACAAGACCCTGAAAACAAAATATATAAAGAAATTGTTGAAGACTATCAAAATTTCGAAAAGTTTACAGTTGGTAAATTAGATCAAAATGATAGTATAGAAAAGAACATGATATTATTAAATTTAAGTAGAAAATTATTTACACATAGTTTACCACTTATTGTAGCTGAGCAATGTTATCAAAAATTGTTAAATGATACTAGAAGACTTATAGTAGATACTCGTGTAGCACGTAAACAAGAAAAAGCATATTCATTATTAATTATGCTAATTGAAGAATATAATGTGAAATTATTATCTACAAAAATTTATTGGGATAAACCAACTGCTAGAGAAGAATATAAAGACTTTTATAAACAATATCAAACAATTCAAAAAAATAAAGATAAAAATTATATTGATTATACAAGAGACAAACAAGTTTTGTTCTTAAGAAGTGATTTAAAGAACTTAAGAAAAGATGTTAATAAATATTATAAAGTAATTCAATTTTATTGCACTAAATTAGTTGAATTAGATGCAATGAAAAACTTAAAAAATTCATTTATATCAGAAGGAAACTACACAAAAGGAGCAAAGACTGAAAAGAAAAAAAGAGGAAGAAGAAAAAAAGTAGTTAATGAATAAGGAAGAATGAATATGAAACCAGTAACAGAAATTGTTTGGAAAGATATTAAACAAAATGATGAATTAGAAAGTATAGTTGAAAAAGTAATACAAAAATGCTTTGAGGTAGAAAACATAAATCCTACCTCTTTATATATTTGCGTTACTTTGACAAATCCTAAAAATATAAGAGAATTAAATAAAGAATATAGAAATATAGATAAAGAAACTGATGTGCTTTCTTTTCCAATGTTTGAAAGAGAAGAATTAGACAAGCTTGTTAGAGAAAATGAAACTCAGCTTTTACAAGATGTAATGGGAGACATTATAATTTCAATAGAAAGAGTTGAAGAACAAGCAAAAGAATATGGACATGGATTTGAAAGAGAATTTGCTTACATGCTTGTACATGGTTTTTATCATTTAAGAGGATATGATCATATAACAGATGAGCAAAAAAAAGAAATGAGAGAAAGAGAAGAAAATGTTCTTTCTCAATTAAATATAACTAGATAACTTTGAGTATGATACGAAATAAAAGAGAGGATAAAATGAAAGAAAAAAAGAAAGAAAGCAAAGAAATAACAAACCACAATTTTATAGATGCGTGGAAAAATGCATTTAATGGAATAATATATGCAACAACAACTCAAAAAAACATACAAAAACAATTAATTATTGCAGTAATTGTTGTTATTGTTAGCTTGTTTTTTAATTTGAATCGTGCTGAATTTCTATGCTTTCTATTCACAATTGTTCTAATAATATTTGCTGAAATGGTTAATACAGCAATAGAAACAGTTGTTGATTTATATGTTGATGTATATCATCCAAAAGCTAAAATAGCAAAAGATGTTGCTGCAGGAGGAGTAGTAATTACAACAATAAATGCAATAATTGTGGCATATTTCTTATTTTTTGATAAAATTGCGGATATAGGACTAACATTTTTGAAAAATGTAACAACAAATCCTATGCATTTAGCTTTTTCTATTATGATTATTGCTATAATTGCAGTTTTAGCATTAATTGCTTATGCAAAAACAAACAAACATAAAGGATTAAACAAAAAAATGGTTCCAAGTGGTCATGCAACTATTGGCTTTGCAGCTAATACTCTTATATGGCTTTTAACTGATAATATAGTTATTTTAATGTTGTCATTATTAACTGCAATTTTATTAGCAGAAAGTAGAATAGCAGCAAAAGAACATACATTGTCAGAAATAATATTTAGTGGTTGTTTTGCAACAATATTAGTATTAATATTATATGGAATTGCAATGGCAATAGTTTAATAAAAATGTAGCAAAGGAGAAAATATATGCAAACAAAAGAAAACAAAAATCAAAAAGGTATTACATTAATAGCTTTAGTTGTGACAATTGTAGTATTATTAATACTAGCTGGAATATCAATAAATATAATGGTTGGTGAAGACGGAATAATTGGTAAAGCAAGTAAAGCAAAAAATAAAACAAGTGAAGCACTACAAAATGAATTATCAGGATTAAATTCGCTTGAAGACATACTAAATGATTATTCTGATGAAAAACCAGAAAAGTATGATGTAAATACAACTAAAACAGAAGGAAGCGACTTATTTAGCACAACTGTAACTATAGATGTAGATTTTGAAGTAAAAGAATTTGATTATGAACAAAAAAAGAAAATAGCAGCAGCTTTATGTGATTATTCTACTTATGAAGAATTAAAAAATGGATTCGGAATAAACGAAGAAAACTTAAACAAAGCTAATATGACAGAAGAACAAGCTGTTGATAAAATAATCGAAATTGGTAGAAGATTTATAGATTATAGCAATACTTCAAAACTAAGAAATTTAGGAGTAAAAATTGCTAGTGTAAAAACTCCTTATGGAAGTACATTATATACAAGTAATTTAGGAGAACCAGTAAAATGTTCTTTTAATAAAAATGGAACTTATGACTTTATAATAAAAAGTGGAGCAACAGAAGTAAAGAAAACAGTAACAATTGATAATATAAGAACAGCGTCAACGACTGCGCCATACAAAGTAAATATAATGACATCTGGAGTAGAGTTATTATATTCAACAGATGAAACTAATGATTGGAAAACATTAGACGAAAATACAGTAATTGAATGTAATAATGCTATAAACATTAAATTTGCTGGAGCTAAACCTACTGGAACAATTGGAAAAGGACTACATTATGTTGAAAAAAACAACGAATATTATAAATATTTTAATGATGAACAACCAATGGAATGGGGAGCAATACGTTCTAGTTATGCTTTAGGAAGGTACATTGGTGTAAATAATAATCAAAAAACAATTAGGCAACTTATGGTTGCAGGAGCATTAAAATTAACTGGAGGAACTTTCTTACAAACTATTGCACAAGGCTTATACACATCTAGAACTATAAATTTTGTTACTGATTTTCCAAATGATTTAGATTATAAACTTGTTGGAAAAAATACAAAATTTACAGACGAAATGTCTAGAAAATATTCAGAATTAGAACTTGGACATGATAATGTGATTACATGGACTGCGAGTGGTGATTCAACAAGTCCAGTTTATAAACTTGAAGTTGATCATGATATGAGTGTAATTATGTATGGAGAAGGATGGGATTAATAAATAAAGAACAACAAACTAAAATACTAGTTTGTTGTTTTTTTATAAGAAGAATCGAGAAATTTTCATATATAACAAGGGAAAAATACATATTATATATATAAAATATAGGTTGTATAAAAACAATGTGTTTGATATAATAATTTTGAAAAAGTAAAATACAAATATACTAGGAGGAATTGAAAAGTATGAATTGTATGGAACAAAAATTGAGACAAGAACTAAAAGAAATATTAGAAAAATATACTAAAGAAAAGGATAATTTAATACCTATATTAAATGATGTGCAAGTAAAATATGGGTATATTCCTCAAATTGCACAAAGTGAAATATCAGAATATTTAAGTATTCCAATGGCAGAGATTTATGGAGTAATTACATTTTATTCTAGGTTTACATTAAAACCAAAGGGAAAATATGCAATTTCAGTATGTTTAGGAACTGCATGTTTTGTAAAAGGTTCTGAAAAACTAATGAATAGATTAAAAGAAAGATTGGGAATTAAAGAAGGAGAAACCACAGAAGACGGAAAATTTTCAATAGATAGTACTCGTTGTTTGGGTGCATGCGGAATAGCACCAGTATTTACTGTGAATGGAGAGGTATATGGTAAAGCTACAGTGAAAAAACTTGATGAAGTTTTAGATGAATTGATTACAAAATAAGAAGGGAGTAATGATTTGAAAACTTTAGAGGAAATAAGAAAAATAAGAGAAGAAAAAAGAAGAGAGCTAAACATTAGAGTGGATACAACAGTTGGAGGAAAGGAAAAACATATTTTAGTGTGTCATGGAACAGGATGTACATCTTCAAAATCCACACAGGTTATAGAAAATTTTAGAAGACTAGTAAAAGAGAAAAAACTAGAAAATGTACGTGTAATTCAAACTGGTTGTTTTGGGTTATGTGCAAAAGGACCAATAGTAATTATTAGACCAGAAGATACATTTTATGCAATGGTAAAGCCGGAAGACTGCGAAGAAATTATACAAAAGCACATAATAGATGGAGAAATTGTTGAGAGACTATTATGTAAAGACATAGATGGAACTAAAGTAAATAAATTAGATGATTTAACTTTTTATAAAAAACAAAAAAGAATTGCCCTTCAAAATAGTGGAAAAATCGACCCTGAAAATATTGATGAATACATAGCTTTTGATGGATATAAAGCATTAGAAAAGGTACTTTTGAAAATGACGCCAGATGAAGTAATTAAAACAATTGAAGATTCAGGACTAAGAGGTAGAGGTGGAGCAGGATTTCCAACGGGAAGAAAATGGGCATTAACTAAAGCAGTAGAATCAGAACAAAAATATGTAGTATGTAACGCAGATGAAGGTGACCCAGGAGCTTTTATGGACAGAAGCATTTTAGAAGGAGATCCACACTCTGTATTAGAAGCAATAATGATTGCAGGTTATGCGATTGGAGCAAATCAAGGCTATATTTATGTAAGAGCCGAATATCCAATTGCGGTAGATAGATTAAAAGTAGCAATAATGCAAGCAAAGGAATATGGCATACTTGGTAAAAATATATTTGGAACTAACTTCAATTTTGATATAGATGTTAGATTAGGTGCAGGAGCTTTTGTATGTGGAGAAGAAACAGCACTTTTGGAATCTATTGAAGGAAAACGTGGTCATCCAAGGTTAAAACCACCATATCCAGCAAATTCGGGCTTATGGGGTAAGCCAACACTAATAAATAATGTTGAAACTTATGCAAATGTAACAAGAATAATATTAAATGGAGCAAAATGGTATTCAAGCATTGGAACAGAAACTTCAAAAGGAACGAAAGTATTTGCATTAGGTGGCAATGTTGAGAATATTGGACTAGTTGAGGTGCCAATGGGAACAACATTAAGAGAAATTGTTTATGATATTGGAGGAGGAATACCAAATAATAGAGAATTTAAGGCAGCACAAACAGGAGGACCTTCTGGAGGATGTATTCCAAAAGAACATTTAGATACACCAATTGACTATGAATCATTAAAACAAATAGGGTCAATGATGGGGTCAGGTGGACTTATAGTAATGGATGACACAAAATGTATGGTAAATATTGCTAAATTCTATTTAGAATTTACTGTAGATGAATCTTGTGGAAAGTGTACACCATGTAGAATTGGAACTAAAAGAATGCTTGAAATACTAGAAAAAATAACTAATGGAGAAGCGACAAAACAAGACTTAGAAAAGCTGGAAGAATTGGCAAATATTATACCAAAAACTTCAGTATGTGGGTTAGGTCAATCAGCACCAAATCCTGTACTTTCAACTTTGAAATATTTTAGAGAAGAATATGTTGAACATATAGAAGAGAAAAAATGTAGAACAGGAGAATGTAAGGCATTAGCTAAAATACAAATTAACCCAGATAAATGTAGAGGTTGTACGAAGTGTAGTCGCAATTGTCCAGTACAGGCAATTACTGGAGAGCCAGGTAAAACACATCATATTGATGAAGAAAAGTGTATTAAGTGTGGAACGTGTTTAGGTATTTGCCCATTTCACGCTATCGGTTAAAATTTCCAAAATAATAGTCATCTTGCGTTGGCACTGTGGATTAAAAATGAAATCAACGTACAAAAAGTACGCCTCATTCATTTTTAATTCTTGTTCCTAGCAATATAACTATTCTTTTGAAAATTTAAAGATATGCAAGGAAATGATTAGAAATTAAACATCAAGATTTTTTGCTGGTTTTCCTCGAAATATACTACTTTAAATTGAAATTAAGAATACTAAAAACTATTCTTTTGAAAATTTGTGATGAATAATAAGAAAAAAGGAGAAATGATTATGAAATATTTTAAGAAATTAGTTGGAGAGAGAATATATTTGTCACCAAGAAATGCAGAAGATGTGGAACAATTTACAGAATGGATGAATGACTTTGAAGTAACTGATTATATTGGAAGAACAGCTCAGATGATAAGTTTGAGTTGGGAAAAAGAGTATTTAGAAAAAAATGCAAATCCAGAATCAACATTTGTAATTGTTGACTTAAAAGATGACGTTATGATAGGAACAGTATCTCTAGAGAAAATTAATAGAGTTGATAGTAAAGCAACACTTGGAATTTTTATAGGTAGAAGTGAGTATAGAAGCAAAGGATATGGTGCAGAAGCTATTAATTTAATTCTGGATTTTGGGTTCAATTATATGAATCTAAACAGTATCAACCTTACAGTTTTAGACTGTAATGAAAGAGCAAAAGCATGTTATAAGAAATGTGGATTTAAAGAAACAGGAAGAGAAAGACAAGGCAAATTTGTAAACGGAAAATATTATGATGCAATAATGATGGATATTTTGAGAGAAGAGTTTAAAGGAAGAGAATATATTAAAAATAAAAACGTGAGATAGGAGATAAAAATATGGTAAATCTAACAATAGATGGTAAAAAAGTAGAAGTACCAGAAGGCACAACAATTTTACAAGCTGCTGCCAAATTAGGTATAGACATTCCAACACTATGTTATTTAAAAGAAATAAATGAAATTGGTGATTGTAGAATGTGCCTTGTAGAGGTAGAAGGAAAAAGAGGATTTGCTACTTCATGTATTCAAAAAGTAGAAGAAGGAATGGTTGTACATACTAAAACACCGGAAGTTCTGGAAGCTAGAAAAACTATGTTAGACTTAATATTATCTAATCACCATCAGGATTGTGAAAATTGTGTAAGAAATGAAAAATGTGAATTACAAGACCTTATAAATAAATTTGATAAAGAAAAAACTGTATATGAAGGAACAAAAAACATATATGAAATAGATGATAAATCTCCATCTATAGTACGTGATCCTAATAAATGCATATTATGCAGAAGATGTGTTTCAATGTGCAATAAAGTACAAAAAATAGGTGCTATAGGAGTAACTGAAAGAGGTTTTAAATCATGTGTATCAACAGTTGGACATAATAGCTTAAATGATGTAAATTGTACATTTTGTGGTCAATGTATAGAAGTATGCCCAACAGGAGCTTTAACAGAAAAAGACTCTACACAAATTGTATGGGATAAAATAAATGATAAAGATACTTATGTAATAGTGCAAACAGCTCCATCTATAAGAGTAGCACTTGGAGAAGAATTTGGAATGCCAATAGGTACAAATGTAGAAGGAAAAATGATAAATGCATTAAAACAAATGGGTTTTGATAAAGTATTTGATACAAATACTGGAGCAGATTTCACAATTGTTGAAGAAGGAACAGAATTTATAAAAAGATTAAATAGTAATGAGAATTTACCAATGATAACTTCATGTTGCCCTGGTTGGGTAAAATATATTGAAATGAATTATCCAGAAAATATAAATCACTTATCTAGTTGCAAGTCACCACATGAAATGTTTGGAGCATTATTAAAAACATATTATGCTAAAAAAGAAGGATTAGATCCAAGTAAAATATTTGTAGTATCTGTAATGCCATGTATTGCTAAAAAATATGAAAGACAAAGAGAAGAAATGAAGCAAGATGTTGATGCGGTTATTACTACAAGAGAACTTGCTAGAATGATTAAGCAAGCTAAAATAGACTTTGTAAATTTAGAGGATGCTAAATTTGATGATCCAATGGGAGAAGCAACAGGTGCAGCTGCAATTTTTGGCGTAACTGGAGGAGTTATGGAAGCAGCTCTTAGAAGTGTTTCTGAAATTGTGTCAGGCAAACCTTTAGATAAGATTACATTTGAACAAGTTAGAGGAGAAAATGGAATAAAAAGAGCTGAAATAGAAATTGCGGATAAAAAGGTAAAAGTTGTAGTAGCACATGGATTGGCAAATGCACAAATTATTATGGAAGAAATAAAATCTGGTAAATCAGATTATCAATTTGTTGAAATTATGGCTTGCCCAGGTGGATGTATTACAGGTGGAGGCCAACCTATAAAAAGTGCTAAAATTCAAGAAGAGGTTGATGTACATAAAAAACGTGCTGAGGCAATGTATTCAATTGATGAAAAAAGTGTGATTAGAAAATCACATAAAAATCCTGTATTAAAGCAAATTTACAAAGAATTTTTAGGAGAACCAAATGGAGAACTAGCTCATAAATTATTACATACTCATTATTCTAAAAAAGATAAATATAGATTTGTCAAGTAAAAATAGTAGAAAAAAAGTGTAAACTTCTTTACACTTTTCTACAAAATTTGTATTATAATAGTAATATAATTTTAATACAATAAATATTTAGATTATATATTATCTTATAAATTATATGTGCCACTTGCAACTGTCAGACTGCACTACGAAAGAAATTGTAGCATTCGGCTCGTAGCGCCCTCAGTAAAACCGAGATTCCCTACTCGCCTCAAAACAATTTCTAGTACTCCGTTCCGCATAGACAAAGTTGCCTGCGTTCTACATATAATTTATAAGCTAAAAGATAACAAAAAATATAATTAGGAGAAAATATGGAAAAATTTAAATCAGGATTTGTAGCAATCGTTGGAAGAACAAATGTAGGAAAATCCAGTATATTAAATGATATGGTTGGACAAAAGGTAGCAGTGGTTGTTAATAAACCACAAACCACAAGAACAGCTATTAAAGCAATAGTAAATAGAGAAAATTCACAAATAATATTTACAGATACACCTGGAATTCATAAACCAAAGTCAAAATTAGGTAACACAATGAATGAAACAGCATGGGACAGTATTCCAGATGCAGATGTACTTTTATTTGTTGTGGAAGCAACTTCAGATGGAATTGGCAAAGGTGACCAAATGATTTTAGACAAAATTAAAGAAGCAAAAGCTAATACCATTTTAATAATTAATAAAATTGACTTAGTTAAAAAAGAGCAAGTTTTTAAATTAATAGAAGCATTTAAAGATGAATATAAATTTAAAGCTATTATTCCAATTTCTGCTTTAAAAGCAAAGGACACAGAAGTTATATTAGAAGAAATTGAGAAGAACCTTAAAGAAGGACCAGCATATTATGATGTTGATGAATATACAGACCAAACCTTAAGAGATATTGCTTCTGAAACAATTCGTGAAAAAGCATTAAAACTTCTACAAGATGAAGTTCCACACGGAATATTTGTAGAAATAGAAAAAATGAAAAGAGGTAAGACAAGAGATAATGAGCCAATTTTTAATATAGAAGCTACAATTTACTGCTTAAGAGATTCACATAAAGGTATAATTATTGGAAAAAATGGTGCTATGCTTAAAAAAATTGGTACTTATGCTAGAGAAGATTTAGAAAAAGAATTACAAGATAAAGTTAATCTACAATTGTGGGTAAAAGTGCGTGAAGATTGGATAAACAATGATAAATTTGTAAAGTTATTTAAAAATACTGATTAATTTTGTAAGAAAATTAAATGTTTTACAAATTATACCAGCATAAAAATTTAGAAAGAAGCGAATGATAAGAGTAGAAGTAAAACTTCTAGAACAGGAGATGATGTTATACATTATGGATAAAACTACTAAAAACTTAGCATGGAATACCTTTAAACAGACAGGAAACATTGACACATTTATGGAACTAATTCAAGTAGAAAACATTGAAAAAAATATGGCAAAAAATATAGAGGAAATGCAATATGGGAATAATAAAAACGAAGGGGATAATCCTTTCGGAAAGTAATATGAATGATTTTGATAAAATGGTAACAATACTTACTCCAAATGGAAAAATTGGGTGTGCTGCAAAAGGGGCTAGAAGACCAAAGAGCCTTTTAATGTCAGGTACTCAATTTTTATGCTTTGGAGAGTATTTGTTATATCAAAGTAGTAGTAGTTATCATATAAATTCATGTGATACAATAGAGGTTTTTTATAATATTCGTACAGATTTAGATAAGCTTAAATATGCCTCATACATAACTAAAATTATAAATGATGTAACAGATGAAAATCAAAATACATATAAGATTTTACAATTGTACTTAAATACTTTGTATATGATTTCAGAAGAAGAAAAAAATTTAGATTTTGTGATTTCAGTTTTTAAAATAAGACTTTGTTGTTTATTGGGGTTTATGCCTGAAATAAGAAAGTGTGGAAATTGCAAAGAGCAAGAAAACTTAAGATATTTTAGTTTAAGAGACAATTGCTTAAAATGTGAAAGTTGTGCTAGAGCAGATAAGAGTGCAATTCAAATATCAGATTCAACAAGAACAGCTATTCAATATATAGTGTTAGCAGATGCTAAAAAAATTTTTTCATTTAATATTACAGAAGAAAGTTTAAGGGAATTGGAATTAGTAAGTAAGCTATATTTAAATGATAAATTAGAAAAAGAATATAAATTAGAGGAACTATTTTAATATAGTTCTTTTTTTAAGAAAAAATTTAGAAATTATTATAATTTATGTATAGGCTTATATTACATATAAAAATTTGAAATTATTAAAAAAAGAAACGCGTAACCCTAGAGCTGTAAGCAATCTAAAAAATTGACACAATTTTAAAAATATGGTATAATCATAGAGTTAAATGTTATAATTTGATATATAAAAGGAGAAGCAAATGGGCAAGACAATTCAATTTGGATTAGGATTTGTTACAGGAAGACCTAATGTGTGTAAAGTAATAAATAATACTTATGAACAATTAGTAAACCAATTTAAAGATATGGAAGATAAAGTTGAATTAACAGCATTTATTTTATTTGACTTAGGTTATCAGTACACAACTAGAGTTGATTTTTACGGACTAATGCCAAATGTCTATAAGGATATAAAAATTAAATACATTACTCCAGAAGATATCGAAGAGATGAAAAAAAGACTAATTGGAAGAGAAAAATTAATAAAGGAAGAGGCAGAATTGTTTTTCGGTCATGGACATGCTAAAGGTAGAAATACATTAATGTATTATGCTTTGTTAAGGGGTATGAATTATTTGCTATTCTGGGATGATGACGAATATCCAGTTGCTTGTATAAGAGATGAAAGTACAAAAGAAATTACATGGAAAGAGCAGAACAATGTACTTACACATTATAATTATATAAAAGACGCTGATGTAACAATAGGATATCACTGTGGTTATATTTCGCCAATTCCTTATGTGGAATTAAATGAAGATGTTGATGAAGGTTTATTTAAACAATATATAGAAGCTATTAGCAATGATATTATTTCATGGGACTCTATAAAAGAAAAATTTACTAAGTATAATGGAGTGACTTATGCAGATCCTAAAATTAGTAATGGAGAAGGTGCTTATGAACTTCAAAGTGATGGAGTAGGAAAATGGGTAGCAGGTTCTACATTATGTTTAAATTTAAATCATATTGATAAAATTCCTGCGTTTTATAATCCAGAGGGTGCAAGAGGAGAAGATACATTTTTCTCAACTAAATTAAATGACTCAAAGGTTATAAAAGTGCCAGTTTATCATTTTCATGATGGATTCTTAAAATATACTAGTATTTTAAGAAAAAAATATCCTAAAACACTTAGAAAAATTAAAGTAGAAGATGAACAAATAACTAAGAGATTTATTCAAGCTTCAAAAGGCTGGATAAAATATAAACCGTTATTTCAATATATAACTCATAAAGAGTCATATCAAGAACAAATGAAATCTACGTATGCAAAGCTAGAAGCTAGTATTCCTGAAATAAACAAATTATTTAAAGATGAAGACTTTAGCTTTTTACTACAAGACTTAACTAAATATGATAAAAATGTAAAAAAACATTATAATGAATATTTGAAAACAAATGAGGTATGGAATAAATTAAAATGTGATATTACAACATTATAAAATAAATAAAAGAGGTAATAAGAATGGGTGAATATGTTGTAAGAAAGTATGAATCAAATAACGAGATTCAACAAGCAATAAAAGAATTAACAATTGATGTAATGGTTAGAGAAAATCGGGTTTGACGAATTCAAAGATTATTATTTAAATAAAGATTATAATGATGAAAATTTATATATATGGTATATAGAAGAAGAAGGAAAAGTGCTAGCTACCATGATGTTAAAAAAATTAGAAGAAGATATCGGCAGAATTGAAAATGTATGCTGTGATATAGAATATAGAGGAAAAGGACTAGCAAATAAATTATTAAATGAACTATTTAGTTTTGCTATTCAGAATCTTAATTTGCATAAATTGCAATTAGGAACTTATGAAAGCCTTGAAAGGGCAATTGGGTTCTATCAAAAGAATGGATTTGTTGAAAAGCAAGAATTAAGAAATTCTGAAAACCAAGCTAGATATTATGAAATGATATTAAATTAAAAGAGGAAAATTAAATGTTTTTAATTGTAGGACTAGGAAATCCAGAACCAGAATATAGTATGACAAGACATAATATGGGTTTTGATGTAATTAATAAAATAGCTAAGAAATATGAAATTGATATTTCAAGGTCAAAGTTCAATGGATTATATGGAAGCGGAATAATAAATAATGAAAAAATAATTTTATTAAAACCTCAAACATATATGAACTTGAGTGGTCAATGTATAAAGCCTTTTATAGATTTCTATAAGATACCATTAGAGAATGTACTAGTTATATATGATGATATGGATGTTGAAATAGAAAATATAAAAATACGTAAAAAAGGCGGACCAGGAACACATAATGGTGCAAAATCAGTAGTTCATGAACTTGTTTCTGAAGATTTTCCAAGAATTAGAGTTGGAGTTGGAAAGCCGATAGACGAATATGACGCAATTGATTATGTTATAGGAAAATTAGATGAAGAACAATACAAAAAATTAGAAGTTGGAATAAATAGAGCATCTGAGGCAGCTATTTATTATATTGAACATGGAATTGACAATACAATGAACAAATTTAATTAAAATTAGTAACAATAGAAAGGTTTAAAAATGCAGGAAGTAATAATTAGCCAAGACAAACAAAATAATAAAATAGTTGCATTGGTTGAAAATGGAAAATTAGTTGAAAAATATGAAGAAAAAGCGGATCAAAAAAGACTAGAAGGAAATATATATATTGGAAAAGTTGAAAATGTTTTAATTGGAATGCAAGCAGCTTTTATAAACATTGGGGCAGAGAAAAATACATTTATTCATATAAAAGATATAATTCCAAAAGTAAGCAATGAAACAGGTAATAAAAATGAAAAACTAGGCAACTATGATATAAAAAATTATATAAAACAAGGAGCTCCTATACTAGTGCAAGTAAAAAGAGATTGCACAAATAAAAAAGGAGCAAGAGTTTCTACACATATTAGTATTCCAGGTAGATTTGCAGTATTAATGCCAAACTCTGAATTTATTACTATTTCAAAGAAAATTGAAAAGGAACAAGAAAGAGAAAGACTTACTAATATAGTAAAATGTAGTTTACCAAAAGGATATGGAATAATAATAAGAACTGCAGCAAATGGAAAAAAACAAGAACTTATACAAAAAGATATTGAAGGGTTAGTGAAACAATATAATGAAATACTAGAACAAGCTAAGAAATATGATAAAGTTCAAAGTTTTACACCTGCTTTATTATACAAAAATGATGGAATTGTGGAAAAAACTTTAATTGATACAATTGATCAAGATGTAGAAAAAATTATAACAGACAATAAAGAAGTAAGCGAATATGTAGAAAAATTCTTGAAAGATACAGGACTAGAAACAAAAGTTAAACTAGAGATTAAGCAAGATGTGTTAAACATATATGATATTAAAGAACAGATTGAAAAGGCAAATAATCGTAAAATTTGGCTTAAATGTGGTGGCTTTATTACAATAGATAAAACAGAAGCTTTAACAGCAATTGATGTAAACTCAGGAAAATATATTGGAAGTAAAGACTTAGATCAAACAATATATACTGTAAATAAAGAAGCTACAATTGAAATTGCAAAACAACTAAGACTAAGAGATATTGGTGGAATAATAATTATTGATTATATAGATATGGAAAATCAAGAAACAAAACAAAAAATATTAAAAGTATTAGAAGAAAGTGTAAAAAAAGATCGCTCAAAAATTCAAATTGTTGGATTTACGCCACTAGATTTACTTGAAATGACAAGAAAACATATATGCAGTAATGATTAGTGAAAGGAAGATATGAATGAAAAAAGTACCAACATGGAATTACAAATTTTTAAAACCACTAGCTGTTCTTTTACTAAAAATTATATATCAGCCTAAAGTAATAAATAAACAAGCTATACCAAAACAGGGGCCCATAATTATTGCTGGAAATCATAAGGCATATCCAGATCCGGTTTTGGTTGGAAGTTGTACTAAAAGAATTGTACATTTTTTTATAAAAGATGTATATACTAATAGTCCATTAGGTCCGTTTTTTAGGAGTTGTCGGAGTATTACCAGTACATGTTGGAAAACTACACAAAGAGTCATTTGAAACTGCAATAGAATTATTAAAAAACGAAAAATCAATAGGAATATTTCCTGAAGGAACAAGAAATAAGACAGATCAATTATTACTTCCACTACAAAAAGGAACTACACTATTAGCTAAAAAAACAAATGCAAAAATAATACCATTTGCGATTACAGGAAAGTATAAACCATTTGGAGGTCTAACAATAGAGTTTGGAGATCCAATAGATGTAGCAAATATGGATACTACAGAGGCAAATGCAATACTAACACAGAAAATAACAGAATTATTGTTAAAAAGAACTAAAAAATAGGTGATAAGATGAAGTATATATTTATTGTTAATCCTGAATCAGCAAAAGGTAATGCAATGAAAATTATAGGAAATATTGAAAAAATATGTAAGCAACGAAAAATTGAATATGAAGTATGTTATACATTAGCGCAAGGCGATGCAACAAGACTTACACAAAGCTATAAAGAAGAAAAGAACATCATATATGCAGTGGGCGGAGATGGAACTTTATCAGAAGTATTAAATGGAGTTATTGGAACAAAAAATAAATTGGGTATAATTCCTGCAGGCTCTGGTAATGATTTTTATCGCACAATAAAAGAATTAGGAAAAAAAGAAATAAAAACAGATGTGGGAGTAATTAATGGAAAATACTTTTTAAATATTGCATGCGTTGGAATTGATGCAGAAGTAGCAAATAATGTTCCATTGATGAAAAAGAAAAATATTAAAGTTAAAAATTTATATACAGCAAGTATTTTATATACATTTACACATTTTAAATTTAAGGAAATATTTTTTAAATCAAAAGAAATTGAGGAAAGAAACAGTTTTACTATACTTAGTATATGTAATGGAAGATATTATGGTGGAGGGTATAACATAGCACCAGGAGCAAGCTTAGAAGATGGCACTTTTGAAGTATATTATACCAATAAACAAAAAATGCTAACTATTATAAATCTACTTTTAAAATTAAAAAAAGGAAAACTTGAAGAAGATAAAAGAATAAAACATTTTAAAACAAATCATATAAAAGTAGAATCAAAAGAAACAATTAGATTTAATGTTGATGGAGAAAAAATTGAAGGTACACAATTTGAAATAAAAATTATTCCAAAAGCAGTAACAATATATCATAACGAAAAATTGGAAAAAAGTTTTTTGTCAGTTTAGAAGGCATTCTTTAACTGACATTTTTATAAAATAAGGAACAATAATTGATAAAGTAAAAAATTTGCATTAGATATTCTAAATAGAGAGGTCGAAACATTGAGAATTAGATATAAGCCATGGGCTAGAAAAGAATTAGAAGAAAGTAAATTTTATAGAGAACATCCTGAAGAGTTAATAGGAAAATGGAAAAATGAATATGCAAGACCAGAGCAACCTTTATTTGTTGAATTAGGATGCGGAAAGGGTGGATTTATTTCGGAAAAGGCTTCTTTACATCCTGAAAATAATTATTTAGCAATTGATTTAGTAGACCCGATGCTTGGACTAGCCAAAAGAAAAGTTGAAGAAGTATATAGTGAAGCAGATAGGGAAATAGACAACATTATACTTACTCGTTTTGATATTGAAAGAATACTTTTAATTTTAAATAAACAAGATTTAGTTGAAGGAATATATATTAACTTTTGTAATCCATGGCCAAGAGGAAAACACCATAAAAAAAGATTAACATATACAAGACAACTTGAGCATTATAAACAATTTTTAAAACCTGGTGGAAAAATCTATTTTAAAACTGATGATGATAATTTATTTGAAGAAAGTATACATTATTTTGAAGATACTGAATTTAAAATAGAAAAAATAACAAGAGATTTACAAAGTGAACCAGATTTTTGGGAGAATATAGAAACAGAACATGAAAAAATGTTTTCTGAACAGGGAATAAAAATAAAAGCACTTATTGCTAAAGCAAAATAAATATGCTAATTGGAACGGAAAACGCTCCGATTAGCATATTTATTTTTCAACTACTGGTGGAATAAAATTTTCAATTGCATCTCTTAATTTAGGATGATGTATTACAAAATGTATAGATGGACTACTTATTTTTGAAATCATAACCCATTCTTTTCCACAAAATAGAATTTGTATATTTCTAAAGGTTTGATAATTATTAGTTGTTAATTTATAATTAGCAACTTTTTTTTCATATTTTTTTGTTAAATCTAAATGCTCTAAATATTCATTATAATCATAATAAATTTTACCTTCATAAAAACTGTCTGCAAGAGAAAGAAGAGGAGGGAATTTTTCAAAATCTTCCTTTGAAGAAATTGCAATCTCATCTTCTAAAATATTATGTTTTAAAATTTTTTTAGTTAATTGCTTTTGAGTATTAACAGCATATAGTATATTTTTAGTATCATCTGCAGATATATTGTTTCTTTTCAAAATTTTTAAAAGTAAAGTTTCAGAAATAGTATGAATAGGAAGTGATGATACTATTCTTCTGCGAGGCATATTTATAGTTGCATTTAAAGATAAAAATACAGAAAAAGCATTTTTAGATTCTGCTCTATAAATATCCATAAGTGATGTTGATTTAGTAAGTATATGTTTTGCTTTTTCTTTATAGTATGCAACTTCAGATTTTGAACTTGTTAAATAATATTTGCCTTTATTATGGTATCCATTTATACATTCACCAGTAAGTGCTACTGACCCAGATACATAATTAAGGTGACAATATATAGAATTTGAAGATCCTTTTAGAAAATATGGTGAAACTTGTCCAGTCATATAAATTGGAACCCAACTTTCTAATCCTAACATCATTTCATTAAATGGTCTGTCTAAATTATGAATGATATTTAAATGTAAGCCCTTTTTTAAAGTCATTGCAATAGCAAACATCCACTTTTTTCCAAAGTCTACGTCTTTTGCCATATCTTCCATAGGCATATCACTGCACATAAAAACAGGTTCTTCTGACTTTGAAAAGACTGTTGCTTTAAAAAAGTCTAATTCTCCTTTTTTCATTTCTTCTATGCCATAATAATTCTTTGAAGAAGATTTATAAAAAGGCACAAAAGGAACTTTTAATTCATCAAAATGAATGGCTTTTATATATTGCCCTAAATCAAATTCATCTAAATTTTTTAAGAAATTACTAATAGAGTTTTCCTCAATAGATGTATTGCTTGAGAACCAATTTACTAAATGAAAAAGATAATCAGATTGGTTTTTCAAATCTTCAACATTACAATCAATAAGTAGTGATATAGTTTGTTTATTACTTTGAGAGCTGTATTTGGATACTACAAATGCACATACGGCTTCAACAAAATCTTTTGATTTTGAAGGTTTTCTATTTCCTGCACGAATTTTTGATAAGAATGATGCATCATAGCATATTGAACGTGCTAAATCTGCTACACTAATATTTAATGCTGAGATTATTTCATTAAAATTTTTGCTCAATTGTTCAGAACTAATTAATATATCATTTAAAGAATGGGCTAAAGTATTATAAATTTCACTTTGTTCTTTTTTTATATTTTTATCACAACATATTTTATATAGACCAACAGTTAATTGCTCTAGTTGATTACTTTTTACATTTGGAGTTCTATCACCATTGCGGTAACGACTGATAACAGAAGATGATAGCCCAGATGCAGTTACAAGGTCTTGTGAAGAACAATCAAATTGTTCCATATATTTATTTAATTGCTCGTTAAAAGTCATAACAAACCTCCAAAAAAATTTCTTGCTAAATATTAGCACAATTTTAGTAAAAAATCAACTTCCAAGAAGTCATGGAAAATTTGGCAAAATTAATAAATAATAAAAATAATTATGATACTATGTATGTATATTTAGACTAAAAAGACTAGATTTTTGCAAATACTATTTGTATAATAATTATTATAAGGAGGAAAACTATGGAAAATGATAAAAATAAAAGAAATTGGATAATAGCAATTATTGTAGTTTTTATAGTTGTATTTGGAGGAGGATATTTAATGACAAGAAATAATAATACAAATCAGAACAATAATAATGGCGGAACAGTTAAAAGTCAAGATAATGTTAAAATAGTAGCAAATACAGCAAGTCAATTAATTTTAGAGGATTATTCAACATCAGAATTTTCAATGAAAAAGCCACAAGGATGGAAAGTTGAAAATGGTGGAACAGGAATGTATTATGCAATTAAGGTATATGATCCAAACGAAACAAATAATCAAATATTTTTAATGTTAAAAATGCAACCGCTATTAAAAAGTACAGCAGGAAAAGCTTTTTGGCAAAATTATTATAAGCTAAGTGGAAACAATAGTCAATACAAAGTATTTGCAGATGCTGTGGTTTTAGAAAAACCAACAACAGAAGAATTTTACAAGAAATTTGATGAAATAGGTTCATACATGAATTCAATTGAATCAACATTGAGTACATTTAATTTTCCTAAATTTAGTAATTTTACAAAACTAGAAGAATCCGATTCTAAAGCATCTATGAAAAGTGTTGCTTTAGACAGTAAAGTTTTAAGAGCCACATTCACAGGAGATAACGGCAAACAAGGTGAAGGTATGTTTATGGCATCTATAGTAAACTTTGGTACTCAATATCAGGCTGGAGTCGATATGGGATATTATATGATATATGATATAATGTCAATAACTTCTGCTAAAGATGAGTTTATAGATTATAAAGATATTTTACTACAATCAGCTAATTCAATTGAATTTAGTGATGCTTATGTAAAAAAGACAATAGACGATGGAAATGCACAAACAAAACAGGCCTTAGCTTTAAGTGCTTCAATTCAAGCAGCTTTTGACTCATATATGCAAGCATGGGAAAATAGACAGACAACTTATGATATTATGAGCCAAAAACAAAGTGATGCAACTTTAGGTTATGAAAGAGTTTATAATACAGATACAGGAGAAATTTATAAAGCTTATAACGGATTCACAGATGATTATAAAGGTGAGACTTATAAATCTGTAACAGATGAGATGTATACTCAAAAAACAAGCGGATATATTGAAAAATAAAAAATGAATAATCATTAAATGTTGGGCAAGAATATATTTAGAGGTGATTTAAATATGTTCTTGCCTAAAGCAGTTTATTATGAAAAAGAAAGTGAAAATTATGAGCTGGGAAAAGAACTATTACAAAGGTATAAAGATAAAGGGATACAGTGTATTGAAATAGAAAATCATAATAATATAGAAGTAATGAGAAAAAAGCAAAATAATGAGTTTCCACAAATGAAGCAAAATTTAATAATAGGAATTAGAAAAACACATAAATTTGTGCCAAATCATAAAACATCAGATTTTTTGGTTCCGTATACATCATCTGGTTGTATAGCAATGTGTTTATATTGCTATTTGGTGTGTAATTATAACAAATGTGCATATTTAAGGTTGTTTGTTAATAGAGAACAAATGCTAAATAAAATAATAAAAGTTGCAAATGAATCAGATAAAAATTTAACATTTGAAATAGGGAGTAACAGTGACTTGATTCTAGAAAATACAATTACAAACAATTTAGTATGGACAATCGAAAATTTCAAAGCTAACCCAAAAGGTTTGCTGACATTTCCAACTAAATTTGATATGGTTGATCCAATTTTGCCGTTAGACCACAATGGAAAAGTAATAGTAAGAATGAGTGTAAATCCAAGAGAGATAATTAAAACAATTGAAATAGGAACATCACCATTAGAAAATAGAGTAAAAGCAATAAATAAATTAAAAGATGCAGAATATAAACTAGGAATTTTAATAGCGCCTGTAATTTTAGTAGAAGATTGGAAAAAACAATATACAGAACTAATTCAGTATTTAGCAGAAAACTTATCAGAACGAGTAAAAAAAGATGTGTTTTTTGAAATAATATTTATGACATACAGTTATGTGCATAGAATGATAAATCAAGAAGCGTTTCCAAAGCAAACTAATCTATATAATCAGGAAATAATGACAGTCAGAGGAAAAGGAAAATACACATATAATAAAGAGACAAGAGAAGAAGCGGAAATGTTTTTACGAGATTTAATGAGAAAATATTTTCCACATAATGAAATTAAATATATAGTTTAATTTGATTGCTGTTGAACTTCAACGGCAATTTTTTCTTTTTTTGTTCACAATATAGACATAAAACATTTGTATAATGTATAATAAACTTATGAGTTTTAGGAGGAAAATTAGATGAATAATATTACTATTTTAGTAGTAGATGACGAATCAAGAATGAGAAAATTAATTAAGGATTTCTTAGCTCAAAAAGGGTATAGTATATTAGAAGCAGGAGATGGAGAAGAAGCACTTCATGTATATGAAGAAAATAAAAACCATATTAATCTTATATTGTTAGATGTAATGATGCCAAAACTTGATGGTTGGTCAGTACTTAGACAAATAAGACAAACTTCAAGAATACCAATTATAATGTTAACAGCAAGAGGAGAAGAACAAGATGAACTATTTGGATTTGAACTTGGAGTAGATGAATATATATCAAAACCATTTAGTCCTAAAATATTAGTAGCAAGAGTTGAAGCTATACTAAAAAGAACTATGGGAGATAAAACTGAAGTAAAAGATTATGATGGTATTGTAATAGACCCAGAAGGCAGAACTGTAAAAGTTGATGGAAAACCAATAGAAATGAGTTTACGTGAATATGAACTATTAAAATATTTGGTAGACAATGAGGGAATAGCTCTATCAAGAGATAAAATATTAAATAATGTTTGGAACTATGACTATTATGGTGATTCAAGAACAATAGATAGCCACATAAAGAAAATAAGACACAAACTAGGAAAAAAAGGTAAATACATAGAAACAATGAGAGGCATTGGGTATAAATTTGAAATAAAATAAATGGAGCAAAATAATGATTAAGGAAAAATTAAAATCAGTAAGAGTTAAGTTATTTTTAGTGCTTTGTGTTGTTACTATACTTTTAGTAATATGCTTAATTGCTATAAATAGTTTGGTACTTGAAAATTTTTATATTTATAATAAAACAAATACCATAAAGGAAGTATATAACAAAATAAATAAATATTACAAAGATCCTGATTTGGCAATTAATTTGGAAACAGAATTAAAGAAAATTGCTTTTAGAAATAACTTTGATATTTTAATACAATCAGATACTGACTTGATACTATTTTCGACTAATAAAGATTTTTTATCAAGTATTGAAGTGGCAAAAGAAAAATACAAAACATATTTAGAAGAAAGAAAAAATTTGCTTTATAGTGATGCAAAAATGACTATAAGGAAAATAGATGATACAAGTAATAGTTTAAATTACATTCTATTATATGGAAAACTTGATAATGGATATAGTTTATATATAAGAATACCAATTGCTCCAATAGAAGAAAGTGTTAGAATTTCAAATAATACACTTATTGTTATAGGAATTGCAACAGTAATAATATCAGCATTTGTAGCATCATTAATTTCTAAAAGATTTACGAGTCCAATTTTGCAATTAAATGATATTACTAAGAAAATGGCTAAGTTGGATTTTGAACAAAAGTACAGAATAAATGATTCTGATGATGAGATAAATGAACTTGGTAAAAATATAAATACAATGTCTGATAAACTTGAGTCAACCATAAAACAATTAAGAGAAACAAATAGTGAGCTTGAAAAAGATATTGAAGAAAAATCTAAAATAGATGAAATGAGAAAACAGTTTATATCAGATGTGTCACATGAACTAAAAACTCCAATAGCATTAATTCAAGGTTATGCAGAGGGATTAATAGAAAATGTAAATAATGATGATGAATCTCGAAAATTTTATGCTGAAGTAATACTTGATGAATCAAATAAAATGGACGTACTAGTAAAACAATTGTTGGAACTAATGAAGCTTGAATATGGAAAAAGAAAGTTTAATGACGAAGAATTTGACGTTGTGGAACTAATAAATGAGGTTATTAGAAAGTGCAATGTGATGTTAGAAGAAAACCAAATACAAGTGGTATTTGATGAAAAAAAGCCTATATACGCTTATGCAGATGACTTTTACGTAGAACAAGTTGTAACAAATTATTTTACAAATGCAATAAAACATGCAAAAGAAGTAAATGGAAAAAAACAAATAAAAATTACAATACAAAATGTAAAGAATAAAATTAGGGTATCTGTATTTAATACCGGAGATAAAATTCCTGAGGAAGATTTAACAAGAGTATGGGGAAGGTTCTATAAGATAGATGATTCACGTAATCGTGAAAATAGTGGAAGCGGAATAGGATTATCAATAGTAAAAGCTATACAAAATAATTATCAAAACGAATATGGTGTACAAAACCTTTCTAATGGAGTAGAATTTTATTTTGACATCTCTACGAAAAAGTAGTTTTATATTTTGTAATACTATTTTAAAGTACTTGTAGATAAGTAGTAGAGTAGCCACAGCGACTTTGACATATATTTTTTCGTGCTTTAGTCGAGAAAAAATATATTCAAAGTGCAAGCGATGTGGCGAACAGAATAAGGAGAAAGTCAAATGGAACAACAATACAAAATAGAAAACAACGGAAGCTTTGTGTTGAAGCACATATTTGAATGTGGACAATGCTTTAGATGGAACGAAGAGCTAGATGGAAGCTATACTGGAGTTTTCCAAAATAATGTATTAAATGTAAAAGAACAAAACCATCAAATTATATTTGATGGTATTTGTGATGGAGATATAAAAGAGATAGTAACAAAATATTTTGATTTAGATAGAGATTATGATGATATAAAAAATAAATTATCAAAAATAGATGAACCATTAAAAAATAGTATTGATTATGGAAGTGGAATAAGGCTATTAAATCAAGACTTATGGGAAACAACAATATCTTTTATAATATCAGCTAATAATAATATTCCACGAATAAAAGGCATAATAGAAAGAATGGCAAAAAAATATGGAAACAAAATTGAATGGAGGGGTAATGAATATTATACATTTCCAACACCAGAACAGTTATCAAAAGCAAGTGTAGAAGATTTAAGAGCATTAGGATTAGGATTTAGAGATAAAAGAATATATGATACAACAAAATTAGTCATATCAAAACAAATGGATTTAGAAAAATTAAAACAAGAAACAGATAGTAGAAAAATAAAAGAGACTTTGCTAACACTACCAGGAGTTGGACCAAAAGTAGCAGATTGTATTATGCTATTTTCAACATTAAAATGTTTAGATGTATTTCCAGTAGATGTATGGGTAAGAAGAGTTATGAATGAGCTATATTTTAAATTACCAGATGAAACAAAACTAAAAAGAGATCAAATAGAAAAATTAGCAACAGAAAAGTATGGTAATTTAGCAGGTTTAGCACAGCAGTATCTATTCTACTGGAAACGTGAAGCGTAAGTTTTGTTCAAAAATAAACAACCAATAACAGTGAATATTGACAATCTATGATTTACAATTTATGGAAAAGATATTGCGGAATATTTGTAATTAAGGTATAATAAAAAAGTCCTTACATAAGGATAGTTCCCTGAAGAAGGGAGGTGCAGTTTTATATGACATCCTATGAACTGATTTGGCGATTAATTATATTATTGCTTTTAAGCAGTAATAATGATGAAAACCAAAGCACAAACAAAGAATAATCTTTGGAGGCGGACGACGACCGCCTCTTTCTTTTTTAGTATGGAAGTCTTATGCAACAAATTTTTGTGCAATAAAAAAGAGATATGCGACGAACATATCTCAGTGCAAATCTTAATGACATCCAATGACTTGCTTAAGCTATTACTAGTATAGCACTAATTTTATTATATGTCAAATTTTTAAAAAAATTCAAAAAATATTTCATATTTTTTTCTTTATGCTATAATATAAATGTGAAACAAAAGCTAAAAAAAACAATAAAAATGTTTCACATTTTTTAAAATTGGAGGGAGAGAGATTTGAGTATTCAAATTGTATATGGAACATCAGGTATAGGAAAAAGTACATATATTTTTAACCAAATAAATGAACAAATAAAACAAAAAAGTCCATACAAAATAAAAGTAATTACACCAGAACAATTTTCATATACAGCAGAGCATAAATTACTTGAAACATCTTCTTCACAAAGTATGATTTCAGCAGAAGTAATTACGTTTGCACGTATGGCATATAGAATTTTAGGAGAAGTAGGCAAAAAAACAAGAATAAATTTATCTGGTTCGGGCAAAGCAATGCTTATAGACCATATTTTACTAACAGAAAATAATAAGTTTTCATTTCTAGGTAAGTCAGATGAAAATGTAGAAATGATATCAAGACAATTAACTGAGCTAAAAAAACACCAAGTACAGTTAGATATATTAAAAGAAGTTACTAAAAATACTCAAGATAAATACTTGCAAAAAAAGCTTGAAGATATTACAAATTTGTATGATTTATATAACACTTCAATTCAAAATCAATATATTGACGAAAATGATGGGTTAACTCTTTTGGCAGAAGAACTTGAAGAATCAAATGAATTTAAAAATTGCGATATATATATTGACGAATTTGCGGGATTTACTTTACAAGAATATGAAATTTTAAGAAAACTTATGAGAATATCACATAAAATTACAATAACAATTTGTGCAGATAATTTACAAGAAAACACAAATGCTGATATAGACACATTTTATAGTAATAAACAAACAGTAAAAAGGATTTTAGAAATTGCAAACCAAGAGCAAATAGAAGTAGAAAAAACAATTTTTTTAAATACACCATACAGATTTAAAACTGAAGAATTACAACATCTAGCAGAAAATATGACATCACCTTTTTATAAAAAATATGACAAACAAAATGAAAATTTATCAATATTTTTAGCAAGTAATCCATATTCTGAAATAGAAAATGTTGCAATACAAATAACAAAACTTGCAAAAAAAGGCTATAAATATGAAGAAATGGCTGTAATTACAAAAAATATAGATACATATTCAAGTTTGTGTAAAGCAATTTTTGAGCAATATAATATACCAGTTTTTATAGATGAGAAAAAGGACTTAGGAAGTAATATTTTAGTAAGATATGTATTATCTTTATTAGAAATATTTGCAAAGAACTGGTCTTATGAATCTGTATTTGGTTATATAAAAACAGGATTACTAGATTTAGATACACAAGAAATAGCTGTATTAGAAAATTATTGCTTAAAATGGGGTATAAAAGGAAGCAAATGGTATGCAAAAGAATGGAACTTTTACACTGAAACAGAAGAACAACAAAAGCAAATAATATATGCAAGAGATAAAGTTGTAGAGCCTCTTTTGAAATTTAAAAAACAGTTAGCAGGATTAAAAACAGTAAAAGAAATAACAACTGGATTATATGAATTTTTAGTCCAAAATAATATATATGAAAAGCTAGAACAAAAAATTGAGGAATTGAAACAAAATAATGAACTAGAAATTGCAAAACAATATGAATTAAGTATTAAAATTTTAACAGATTTATTTGATGAAATAGTACTAGTTTTAGGCAATAAAAATATAACTTTTGATAGATATGCAAAAATATTAAAAATGGGCTTTAACCAAAGTGACTTAGGTACAATTCCTGCAACTGCAGATCAAGTAATAGTAGGAGATGTGGACCGTTCAAGATCACATAAAGTAAAGGCAGTATTTATTATAGGTTTAAATGATGGAAGCTTTCCAAGTATACAAAAAGATGAAGGATTTTTAGATGATAAAGATAGAAATATATTAAAAGAGCAAGGAATAGAACTTGCAAAAGGAACAATAGAGCAAATTTATGACGACAATTTTAATATTTACAAGGCATTTACAACAGCAGAAGAAAAACTTTATTTATCTTATGCTTCATCAGATGCAGAAGGAAAATCTTTAAGAGCATCAATATTAATAAATAAAATTAAAAGAATATTTCCTAATATAAAAGAACAAAGTGATGTAATAGAGAGAAAAAGCGAAGTATTACTTTCTAAAACTACATTTGATGAATTATTAGTAAATTTAAGAAATTTTACACAGGGTGAGGAAATAGAACCTATTTGGTTTGATGTATACAATTATTATCAGGCTAATTATAAAGCAAAATTAGAGTCAGCAATAAAGGCTTTACAATATAAAAATGAGCCAGAAAAATTAAAGCAAAATAAATTGGAAAAATTATATGGCAATACTTTAAAAACAAGTGTGTCAAGACTAGAACAATATCAAGCTTGTGCTTTTTCATATTATTTAAAGTATGGACTAAAATTAAAAGAAAAAGATAGCTTTAATGTTGAGGCTGTTGATACAGGAAACTTAATGCATGAAGTAATAGATAGCTTTTTTGAAAGATTAGATGAATTAAATATATCTGTAAAAAATATTGAAGAAGAACAAATAAAACAAATTACAGAAGATATTGTTGAAGAAAAACTAGCATTAAAAAAATATGATATATTTAATAGTATTCCAAAATACAGAATATTAGCTCAAAGATTAAAAAAAGTAATTACAAAATCTATGAAATATATTGTAGATAGTTTAAAATATAGTGACTTTGAAGTGTTAGGACATGAACTTGAATTTAAACAAGGTGGTCAATATGAGCCAATTATATATGAATTAAAAGATGGTAAAAAAGTTGAAATAACTGGGAAAATTGACAGATTAGACATAGCAAAAACTGCAGATGGAAATTATATTAGAATAATAGATTATAAATCATCAATAAAAAATATAAATCTAAATGAAGTGTATGCAGGTTTGCAACTTCAATTATTAACATATTTGGACGCTGCTTGTGAAAATGAAGAAGTAACACCAGCAGGCGCATTGTATTTTAATTTAATAGATCCAGTATTAAATGCAAATCCAAATATGACTGATGAAGAAATTACAGAAGAGCTAAGAAAACAATTTAAAATGCAAGGGCTTATACTTGCAGATAGTAATATTGTAAGAAAAATGGACATAAATTTAGTATCTGGCAGTTCTAATATTGTTCCAGCATATATAGGCAAAGATGGAGAAGTTAGTGACAAACCAAATACATTAAATAGAAAACAATTTGAAAACTTGCAAAATTATATGGAAAAAATCATAAAACAAATTTCAGAAGAAATTTTAAATGGAAACATTGGAATCGAACCATATTATAGAACTAGGGATAAGAAAACACCTTGTGAATATTGTAGTTATAAAGCTATTTGTCAATTTAATCAAATTACAAAAAATAATTATAATTACATACCAAATGCCAACAAAGAAAAAATATTGGAAAAAATTTCAAGTGTTCGCTAGACATTTATAAGTAAATGTTGTACTATATAATTATAGGAAATGAAAAAGACAGATGTGGTTTGCCTCCTACAAGGAGGTGAGGCGTATGGTAGAAATACAATCATTAATTGCAACAATATACATATTATATTATTCTTTAATTGGAGTAACTATCATTACGTTTACCTTAATTATAGCATTAGTTATAATTATGAGTAAGCAAAAAATTAACCAATAAAAAAACACATCTGTATAATTTTGACGATTTAGATGTGTTTTTTACATTTAATTCGGCAAACCACATTTGTGGTTTTTCATTTCCTATTATTATTATATAACAAATATTTGACATTTGTCAATAAGAAGGAATAGATATGGAAAATATAATTTATCGAAATAATGAAGGAATTGAATATATTCAATTTAAAAGATTATTAGAGTATCCAGAAGTAACACATTGTTATACAATGAGAAGTAATAATCAGTTAAACTTTCAAATAAAAAATATTGATTTTTTTAGACAAAGTTGTGATAGAATATTAAAAAGTTTAAATTTAGAAAACACAGCTGTTGTAAGAACATATCAAACACATACAGATACTGTGGAAAAAATAGAAAAAGTAAAAAATATTGACGAATTAAAAGATGTTGACGGAGTAGTAACAAATAAAAAAGACATTGCACTTCTTACAACTTCTGCAGATTGCATTTCAATGCTTTTATATGACCCAGTAAAAAAAGCCATAGGAAGTATTCATTCAGGTTGGAAAGGTACTTTAAAAGGAATAATAGTAAAAGCAATAGAAAAGATGGTAACTGAATATCAGAGTAAGCCAGAAGACATTATATGCTGTATATGTCCAAGTATAAGACAATGTTGTTTTGAAGTTGATGAAGATGTAAAAGATTTATTTTATAATAAATACAAAGACTTAAAAAACATTGACGAAATAATTAAGTTAGGGGATAAAAAGGAAGACAAGCAAAAGTACTATGTTGATACAGTGAAAATTAACATAGAGTTATTAAAAAACATAGGATTAAAAGAAAAAAATATAATAGACAGTAATATTTGTACAATGTGTCATTCAAAAGAATTTCATTCATATAGAGCAGACGGAAAAAGCTTTGGAGTAAATGGAGCAATAATAGCGATAAAATAGGAGGAGTAATATGATACCTGAAAGGTTAAAAAAAGGTGATACTATTGGTTTAATAGCACCATCAAGCCCTGTACAAAAAGAAGATCTAGAAACAATAAATAATTCGATAATGCTTATGGAAAGTGCTGGTTTTAATATTAAATTTGCACCAAATGCACTATCAAATAAATTAGGATATTCAGCAACTGCAAAACAAAAAGCAGATGACATAAACTATATGTTTCAAAACGACGAAATAAAGGCCATATTCTGTATATCAGGAGGATTTAACTCAAACTCTACATTTGATTATTTAGATTATGATGTAATAAAATATCATCCAAAAATAATATGTGGATTTAGTGATTCAACATCACTTTTAAATGCAATTTATGCAAAAACTGGATTAGTAACTTTTCATGGACCAACATTTAAAGCATTAACTTCATGGCAAACTAAATATGGATATGAAGAAGTAATAAAAAGGTTTGTAGAAGGTGGCTTGAGTTTAGGGCAAGCAGATGATGAATATGTTATAATTAAAGAAGGAAAAGCAAAAGGAATTCTAGTTGGTGGAAATTTAAGTTTAGTAAATGAAATGGTATGTGGAAAATATAGTATTGATTTTACAGATAAAATACTATTTTTAGAAGAATTGTTTGTTGAAACACCACCAGAGCTAGTAAGCAATTATTTTTATTATATGAAACAAAATGGAGTATTTGACAAGATAAAAGGAATTTGGCTTGGTAATTACGATGGAGCAGTGAGCATAGAAAAAATCTTGTTAGATACATTAGATGGAGAATACAATTTGCCAATAATAAAATCAAATAATTTTGGTCATATAGATAAGAAAACTGTTATACCAATTGGAACAATGGCAAAAATTGATACAGACCAAGAAAACAAAATAGAATTATTGGAAGATTGTGTAAAATAGAGGAAATAAGAAATGTACGATAATTGGGAAGATTTAGAAAATAGTATAAAAAGTTGTAATAGATGTAAATTATGTTCAACAAGAAAAAATATTGTTTTTGGAGAGGGTAATAAACAAGCAGATTTAATGTTTATAGGAGAAGGTCCTGGAGCAGATGAAGATACTCAAGGACTTCCCTTTGTTGGAAAAGCAGGACAACTTATGAATAAAGCGTTTCAAGGATTAGGTATAAAAAGGCAAGAGGTGTATATAACAAATATAGTAAAGTGTAGACCTCCTGCTAATAGAGTACCAGAACAAGATGAAGCAGAGGCATGCTTAAATTATTTGCGTAATCAGGTAATTCTTGTAAAACCTAAAGTAATAGTTCTTTTAGGAAGTACAGCTTTAAAAAATGTATTAGGAAAAGAATATTCTATTACAGCTAGTAGAGGCAAATGGATAGAGCAAAAAGGAATAAAGTATATGCCTACTTGGCACCCTGCTGCATTACTTAGAGATGAGAACAAAAAGGTTGAATTTTGGAAAGATTTAAAAGAGGTTGTGAATCTTTTAAATTTATAATATTATTGTTAATAAGATAAACCAGAGGTAAGATATGAAAGATAATATAAAACAAAAGGCTGAATATTGCTTAAATTGTAAAAATCCACAATGTAGGACAGGATGCCCACTTGGAAATAATATTCCAGCTTTTATACAAAAGGTAAAAGAAGATAATTTAGAAGAAGCATATAAAATATTGTGTGAAACTACTGCTATTCCGGCAATATGTGGCAGAATATGTCCACATCAAAAACAATGCCAAGGTAAATGTATTAGAGGAATCAAATCAGAACCAGTTTCAATTGGAGAAATAGAAGCTTATGTTGGAGATTGGGCTTTAAATAATACAAATAGCCTATTAAATTGTTGTAAAGACATTCAAGAGAAAAATAAAAAAGTAGCAGTTATTGGTGGAGGACCATCAGGGTTAACTGCTGCGGTGTTTTTGAGAAAAAATGGATATAAAGTAACAATTTATGAAAAACAAAAAGATTTAGGTGGAATTTTAAAAAGAGGAATACCAGAGTTTAGGTTATCAAATGAAATTGTAGAAAAAACTATTGAACAAATTTTAGCACTCGGCATAAATGTACAATGTGAAAAAGAGTTGGGAAGAAACTTAGAACTAGCCAATTTAGAAAAAGAATATGACGCAATATATTTATCAATAGGAGCAAACATACCAAGAAAGATGGCTATTGAAGGTGAAGAATTAGAGGGAGTATATGGTGGTAATTCATTGCTAGAAAATCAAAATCATCCTGACTATACAAATAAAAAAGTTGCAATTATTGGTGGCGGAAATGTTGCAATGGACTGCGCAAGAACAATAAAAAGAATGGGAGCAGAGCAGGTAGTTGTAATATACAGAAGATCTGAAGCGGAAATGCCGGCAGAATCAAAAGAAATTTCTGATGCAAAAAAAGAAGGAGTCGAATTTCTATTTTTAAATAATATTGTGAAAATACTAGGAACAAATAAAGTTGAGAAAATAGAGTGTATTAAAACAGAATTGGTACAAAAAGAAGGAGAAACAAGAAAGTCTCCTGTAAATATTGAAAACAGTAATTATATATTAAATATGGATTATGTAGTTATGGCTGTTGGTGGAGAAGTGGATAAAGATCTAATTGAAAAATGCAATATAAGTACAACAACTAAAAAGTATGTACAAGTAAATGAAAACAATCAAACATCAGATGAAAAAGTATTTGCTGGAGGAGATGTTGTTGGACAAAATTCAACTGTGGCTTGGGCTGCAAGTGACGGAAAAAATGTTGCAAGTAAAATAATAAAATTCTTAGAAGAAAAATAAAAGTTGGAAATATATATTTCCAACTTTTAAATTATAAATTTTCATCATTTTCAAGATTTTTATTTAATTTTAATAAAGTTTTTATATTATTAAATAATCTAGATATTTTTCCTTCTTTAACTAAAACTAAAGAAACATTATTTAAAATTGCCTCATGTTTTTCCTCAAGAACTACCATTTTGTTAATATAATAACTATTAAAATCATTGTAATTTTCAGTAATACCAATATAATTCTTATAATTATATAACTTTGTACGATAAATTTCTATTTCTTGTGTAGTATTTAATTTATTAAATTCATTATCAAAATATGAGCTATAAATTAAATTTTGAGTCTTAATAAATGTTAACTTTAATTCATTTTTCAATTTTCCAATTTTAAAAGCAATTTTTTGTGCTTTTTCATCAACAAGTTCATTTTCAAGTAGTTTGTTATTTAAAACAATTATTTTTTCTTCAATATTTAAAATATCATCTAATAAATCTTGAATTTTCAAAAAGTTTTTCATTCCACATGATTCGCATAAATCAAGTTTAAATTTATCAGTACTAAATAATGTACTATCAAATAAGACATTTTCACCAACAAGATAAGCTAATTGTCTAACTAAATTGCACAAAAGTGGATAACAATTAGGACTATTAGTTGGAAGTGATATGTCATAATATTTTACTATAGTTTCTTTTTGATCAAGAATTTTTGAAGCTGCCAATTGCACAGCTCCTTCATTTAAAGCTGTTCCATATGTTTTTAATGCCCCGAATTCACACAAACCTAAACGATATAAATTACCTTTACGGTCTTTTACTTCTTGAATGTGATGAATAAGTTCATGTATAGCAAATTTTTCTAAATCTTTTAAAGGTATTCCAGACTTAAAGTATATAGAAGAATTCTTATAAAAATAAGTTGCCTCAGCATAACCTTCTGGCATTGATGCTATATACATAGGGGTTCTAGAAAACTCAATAAATAATTGGCTACAATCAAAATGTGCACTTGGAAAAGTATTACAAATTTTTTCTGCAACACTTTTAGAAATAGAATTTACACTTAATGTATCTAATCTTCCAATAATTTCAATTCCATCTTTTTTTAATTCTGATTCAACGTTCATTTATAAAATATTTCTCCTTAGTATATTCTTTTTCCATTATACAACATAAAGATACAAAATAATATTACAATAATATTACAGTTTCATTACAAATATGTAACAAAACAGAACACTACATTTGTAATGTTCTGTTTTATGAATCAATATTATTTATGTTTTATTTAACAACAATGTTGTAAATTTTATTTTTTACATAAATTTCTTTAACAATATTTTTATCACTGATTGCATTTTTTACAGATTGATTTTCATGTACTTTATCTTTTACAATTGCTTCATCAGTATCTAATGCAATTGATACAGTAGCTTTTACTTTTCCATTAACTTGAACTGGAATTTCAATTTCATCATCAATAGTTTTTGCTTCATCATAAGTTGGCCATGGAGTATTTGCTATTGTGTCTTTTGCACCAATTATCTCAAATAACTCTTCAGTCATATGTGGAGCAAAAGGATTTAACAATTGTAAAAATGTTTTGTATTCAGCTTTGTTTATTCTTTTTAATTTATAAAATTCATTTGTCATTGTCATAAATGTAGAAACAGCTGTGTTAAATTTCATTTCTTCAATATCTGAAGAAACTTTTTTTATAGCTTTATGCATCATTTTTTCAAATTCAGGAGAGTAGCTGTCTCCATCAACTAAAAATTCTTGCATATTCCATACTCTATCTAAGAATTTATTACATCCACGAATACTTTCCATAGACCATGGAGCAGTTTGATCAAATGGTCCCATAAACATTTCATAAACACGGAATGTATCTGCACCAAATTCTTCAACAATATCATCAGGGTTTATAACATTACCTTTTGATTTTGACATTTTTTCTCCATTTGAGCCTAAAATCATACCATGTGAAGTACGTTTTTGATAAGGCTCTTTAGTTGGTACAACACCAATATCATACAAGAACTTATGCCAAAATCTTGAATATAATAGGTGAAGTGTAGTATGTTCCATACCACCGTTATACCAGTCAACTGGACTCCAATATTCTAAGGCTTCTTTAGAAGCTAAAGCTTTATCATTATGTGCATCCATATATCTTAAATAATACCAAGATGAACCAGCCCATTGAGGCATTGTATCTGTTTCACGAGTAGCTTTTCCACCACAATGAGGGCAAGTTGTATTAACCCAATCTGTATGTTTAGCTAAAGGTGATTCACCATTTTCACCAGGTTCATAATCTTCAATATCAGGTAAGCATAATGGAAGTTCTTCTTCTGGAAGTGGAACCCATCCACATTTATCACAATGAACCATAGGAATTGGTTCACCCCAATAACGTTGTCTTGAAAATACCCAATCACGTAATTTGTAATTTACTTTTCTAGTTCCAATTTTATTTTCTTCTAAATAATCAATAACTTTTTTCTTTGCTTCTTCAACAGATAAACCTGTTAAGAAACCAGAGTTAACAAGTTTGCCACTTGCAACATCTGTAAAAGCTTCTTTCTCAATATCACAAACTGTGTTTTCATTTGCTGATTCAATTACTTGAATAATAGGTAAATCGAACTTTTTAGCAAATTCCCAGTCTCTTGTATCATGAGCAGGAACGGCCATAATTGCACCAGTACCATAAGTAATTAAAACGTAGTCTGAAACCCAAATTGGAATTTCTGTATTTGTTAAAGGATTGATTGCTCTAATGCCTTTAATTTCAACACCTGTTTTTTCTTTATTCAATTCAGCACGTTCAAAATCAGATTTCAAACTAGCTTGTCTTTGATATTCTTTTACTTCGTCTAGGTTAGTAATTTCGTTTTCTAATTCTTTAATAATAGGGTGTTCTGGAGCAACTACCATATATGTTGCACCAAATAATGTATCAGGTCTTGTAGTGTATACAACTAATTCTTTATCATGGTTTGCAAGTTTAAATTTAACTTCAGCACCTTCACTACGACCAATCCAGTTTCTTTGTTGTGCTTTGATTTTATCTAAATAATCAACTTCATCTAAGTCATCAATTAATCTTTGAGCATATTCTGTAATTTTTAACATCCATTGACTTTTTTCTTTTTGGACAACTGGACTTCCACATCTTTCACAAACACCATTAACAACTTCTTCATTTGCTAACCCTACTTTACAACCAGTACAGAAGTTTATAGGCATTGTAGCTTTATAAGCTAATCCATGTTTATATAATTGAATAAAAATCCATTGAGTCCATTTATAATAATTTGGATCAGTTGTATTGACTTCTCTAGACCAGTCAAATGAAAAACCTAAAGCTTTTAATTGTTCTCTAAAATGATTAACGTTTTTCTCAGTTGTAATTTTAGGATGAACATGATTTTTAATAGCATAGTTTTCAGCTGGTAATCCAAATGCATCAAATCCAATAGGGTATAATACATTATATCCTTCCATTCTTTTCTTTCTAGCAATAATATCTAATGCTGTATAACTACGAGGATGACCAACATGTAAGCCTTGACCAGAAGGATATGGAAATTCAACTAGTCCATACCATTTTTTTAATGAAGGATCATCTTTTGCATAAAAAGTACCTTCACTATACCATTTATTTTGCCATTTTTTTTCAATATCTTTAAAGTTATAACCCATAAACTTCACTCCTTCTGTAAATACAGACCTATTATATAACATTTTAAAGTGAAAGAAAAGGAAAATTTGCTAAAAAATTTAATTTATGATATAATCTATATGTATGTAGGATTTCCTACAAATAAATTTGGGCAAGGAGGAAAAATATGAGGCGGAAACTTGTAAGACAGGAATATGCTAATTTCCTGAGGAGACTGCTTTATGCAATCGACCACATCGATTGGAGGGTTAATCGTTCTGCACAAATGACTAAGTTGCTTTGCCATTTGGAAAAACGCCATGGCTGGCCTAAAGATGTTGAGAAAGAAGAGAAACAGGTTGAACTCGCTATTGATAGGTTTGAAAAAGAAGAAATTTCTGAGATGGATTTTGTCAGGAAACTTGTTGAAATCATGAAGAGTTTAGAGTAGGCCCAAGAACCTAGCTGACAATGTTGGCTAGGTTCGATTTTTAAATTTAAGAGAGTTTTGAAAATAATTTATTTACAATAAGAATATGTTAGTATATAATTACATAGAAATGGAAATAATTATTCACAAGAGAGAAAGGAAAATTTGAAAATGGCAAAAGAAGTTAGTGAAGAAGAGAAAAAAAGAATTGAAGAGATGATAGATAGTTTAGTTAAAAGAGCTAAAAAAGCATCTGAAGAATACATGAAATTAGACCAAGAGCAAGTTGATGAAATTGTAAAACAAATGGCAATGGCTGGCTTAGAGCACCATATGGAACTTGCTAAAATGGCTGTAGAAGAAACAGGTAGAGGTATTTACGAAGATAAAATTACAAAGAATATGTTTGCAACAGAATATATTTATCATAGCATAAAATATGATAAAACAGTTGGTGTAATTGAAGATAATGAAGAAGAAGGTTATGAAGAAATTGCAGAACCAATAGGAATTATAGCTGGTGTAACACCTGTTACAAACCCAACTTCAACAACAATGTTTAAATCACTAATTGCAGCAAAAACAAGAAATGTTATAATATTTGGTTTTCACCCATCTGCACAAAAATGTAGTGTTGCAGCAGCAACAATTTTAAGAGATGCAGCTATAAAAGCAGGTGCTCCAGAAGATTGTATTTTATGGATTGAAGAACCATCTATAACAGCTACAACAGCTTTAATGAATCACCCAGGAGTTAATTTGATTTTAGCAACTGGTGGAAGTGGAATGGTAAAGTCAGCATATTCATGTGGAAAACCAGCATTAGGTGTTGGACCTGGAAATGTACCTTGTTATATAGATAAAACTGCAAAATTAAAAACATCAGTAAATGATTTGGTGTTATCAAAATCATTTGATAATGGAATGATTTGTGCATCAGAACAATCAGTTATAGTTGATAAAGAAATTCATAAAGAATTTGAAGAGCTTATGAAAGAAGCAGGATGTTATTTCTTAAATGCAGAGCAAACAGAAAAATTACGTAACAGTATGTTTATAGCAGAAAAAGGTTGTGCACTAAATGCAGATATAGTAGGAAAGAGCCCTTACATTATTGCAAAAGGTGCAAATATTGAAGTACCAAAAGATACAAAAGTATTAGTATTAAAAGAGAATGGAGTTGGAATTGAATACCCATTTTCAAAAGAAAAATTAAGCCCTGTACTTGCATATTATGTAGTTGAAAATGCAGACGAGGGAATAGAATTAGCAGAAAAATTAATTGAATTTGGTGGAATGGGACATTCAGCTGTCATTCATTCAGAAGATAATGAGACAATTCAAAAATTCTCAGAAAGAGTAAAAGTAGGTAGAATAATAGTTAATTCACCATCAACACATGGAGCGATAGGTGATATATATAATACAAATATGCCATCATTAACATTAGGATGTGGAACATTTGGTGGAAACTCTACAACTGCAAATGTATCAAGCGTAAATTTAATAAATATCAAAAGAGTAGCCAAAAGGAGAGTTAATATGCAATGGTTTAAAGTGCCACAGAAAATATATTTTGAAGCAGGTTCTATTGCATATTTAGAAAAAATGCCAAATATTTCAAGAGCATTTATTGTTACAGACCCATCAATGGTAAACTTAGGTTATATAGATAAAATTTTATATTACTTAAGAAAAAGAAAAGAATATGTACATTCTGAAATCTTTTCAGATGTTGAATCAGACCCATCATTTGAAACTGTTTATAGAGGAGTAGAAATGATGAGAGAATTTAAACCTGATGTAATTATCGCAGTAGGTGGAGGAAGCCCAATAGATGCTGCAAAAGGAATGTGGCTATTCTACGAGCATCCAGAAGCTGATGCAGAAGGAATGAAACTTAAATTTATGGATATAAGAAAACGTACTTATAAATTCCCTAAATTAGGTAATAAAGCACAATTGGTTGCGATTCCGACAACATCAGGAACAGGCTCAGAAGTAACATCATTTGCTGTTATTACAGATAAAAAATTAAACAAAAAATATCCTTTAGCAGATTATGAATTAACACCAGATGTTGCAATAGTTGACCCAGACTTAGTTATGAGTTTACCAAAAACAATTACTGCAGACACCGGTATGGATGTTTTAACACATGCTATTGAAGCATATGTATCAAATATGGCATCTGATTATACAGATGGATTAGCAGAAAAAGCATTTGAACTAGTATTTAAAAATTTAAGAGAAGCATATAATAATGGAGCAAATAGCTGGGCAAGAGAAAAAATGCATAATGCAAGTACAATTGCAGGTATGGCATTTACAAATGCATTCTTAGGTGTATGTCATTCATTAGCACATAAAATAGGGGCAGAATTCCACTTACCACATGGAAGAATAAATGCAATTTTATTACCTTATGTAATAAGATATAACAGTCAAAAACCAACTAAGTTTGTATCATTCCCTAAATACGAGTACTATATTGCAGACCAAAAGTATGCGGATTTATCAAGAAGAATGAATTTCCCTGCTTATGGAAATGAAGAAGGAGTAAACTCTCTAATTAAAGAAATTCAAAAATTGAATGCTGATTTAAATATTCCAAAGAGTTTTAAAGATGCAGGAGTCAATGAACAAGAATTTATGGCAAAACTTGATTTGTTAGCAGATAGAGCATTTGAAGATCAATGCACAACTGCAAACCCAAGGTTACCATTAGTTGAAGAATTAAAACAAATATTAATAGATAGTTACTATGGAAATGAAGTATAAAAATGGTGGTATGTATTTTATGTACATACCACTTTTAATTGTATAGGAAAAATCAAAGATTTTGCTATACACTTAATTGCAATATAATTTATTTAAAGTATTGACAAAAGTACAAGTAGTACTGTATAATAAATAATTATAAAAATTATTAGATTGTGATGAATATGACGACGAGTTAAAAGTTGCTAACAGAGAATAAAGGTGACTGCGCTGAGAGCCTTTTGTAGAAGAACATAACTTTGCCAACACATAGGAGTAGTCTGTAATTTTGAAAAGAGGAAACAATAATAAGAGTTTCAAGCTGGGTGGCACCGCGGAACTAAAAGAGATTTCGTCCCTGCACTATTTATAGTGCAGGGACTTTTGTTTATCCCTACACTATAAGAAAAAAATATAATATAGAAAGGGGGATTTTTATGAGTTACCGTACACATACCTGTAATGAAATAAGCCTAGAAGATGTAGGAAAAAAAGTCAAAATTGCAGGATTTGTAGAAACAATTAGAGATTTAGGAGGATTGGTATTTTTAGACATACGTGATATGTATGGAATTACACAAGTAGTTACTTCAGGAAAAACAGAAGATGTAGATTTTGCATCACACATACCAATAGAATCATCAGTATGTGTTGAAGGAATAGTTAAAAAAAGAGATGAAGAAACCATAAATCCAAAATTAAAAACCGGACTTGTAGAAATTAAAATTGAAACAATTGAAGTTTTAGGAAAAAGAACAAAGGAGTTGCCATTTGAAGTAAATAAAAATCAAGTTGTAAGAGAAGATTTAAGGCTTAAATATAGATTTTTAGACTTAAGAAGCACAAAACTAACTAACAATTTAATTTTACGTTCAAAAGTAATTCAGTATTTAAGAGAGCAAATGATTGGTAATGGCTTTTTAGAAGTACAAACTCCAATTTTGACAAGTTCTTCACCAGAAGGAGCTAGAGATTATTTAGTACCAAGCAGAGTACACAAAGGAAAATTTTATGCACTTCCACAAGCACCACAACAATTTAAACAATTGCTTATGGTGTCTGGAATAGATAAATATTTTCAAATTGCACCATGTTTTAGAGATGAAGATGCAAGAGCTGACAGATGCCCTGGCGAATTTTATCAATTAGATATGGAAATGTCTTATGCAACACAAGAAGATGTATTTAGTGCAATAGAGCCTGTTATTTATAATACATTTAGCAAATTTTCTAGTAAAAAAATAGCAAAATATCCATTTCCAAGAATTGCATACAAAGAATCAATTCTAAAATATGGAACAGATAAACCAGACTTAAGAAACCCATTGTATATAATAGATTTATCGGAATTTTTTAAACAATGTACATTTAAACCATTTATTAACAGAACTGTAAGAGCAATTAAAGTTAATAAACATTTATCAAAAGGATTTCATGAAAAAATGTTAGAATATGCAATATCATTAGGAATGCCTGGACTTGGATATTTGGAAGTACAAGAAGATATGTCACTAAAAGGTCCAATAGATAAATTTATACCAGTTGATTTGAAAAAAGAATTAATAAAAATTGCAGATTTAAAAAGCGAAGATACAATATTTTTTATAGCAAATAATGAAAAAAGAGCAGCAGAGTTAGCAGGACAAATAAGAACAGAGCTAGGAAAAAGATTAGAATTGATAGATGAAAATAGTTTTCAATTTGCATGGATTGTTGATTTTCCAATGTATGAATTAGAAGAAGATGAAAAAATAACATTTTGCCATAACCCATTTTCAATGCCACAAGGAGGAATGGAAGCGCTACTTACAAAAAATCCACTTGAAATTTTAGCATATCAATATGATATTGTATGTAATGGAATTGAACTTTCATCTGGAGCAGTTAGAAACCATGATCCAGAAATAATGGTAAAAGCATTTGAAATAGCAGGTTATACTAAAAAAGACATTGAAGAGAAATTTTCTGCTTTATTTAATGCATTTCAATATGGGGCACCACCACATGCTGGAATTGCACCAGGTGTGGATAGAATGTTAATGCTTTTAACAGATGCCGAAAACATTAGAGAGGTTATTGCATTTCCAATGAACAGCAAAGCTGAAGATTTAATGATGGGTGCACCAGGTTTTGTTACAAAAGAGCAATTAAGAGAATTAAATATTAGAATAACTGAAACAAAGTAAAAATTATAGCTTCAATGCTTGTAATTTGGGCAAAAAATATATATAATAAGGACAATGTTTATAAAGGAGATGAGCTTAGATGAAAGTTTCAAGAGAAGAGTTATTACACATTGCAAATTTGTCAAGTTTAAATTTGAAAGAAGATGAAGTAGACACTTATCTTTTACATTTACAAGACATTTTAAATTATGCAAATATAGTAAGCAAAGCACCAACAGAAGGATTATCAGAAGCTGTTGGTGTTGAAAATAAATATAATGTATTTCGTAAAGATGAAGTTAAAAACTTTGAAGATAAAGAAGCATTAATGGCTAATGCTCCAGAAAAAGAAAGAAATATGTTTAAAATTCCAAAAGTAATTCAATAATTAACAGAAAGGAATGAATAAGATGAATATTACAGAATTAACTGTACATGAACTTTTAGAAAAATTAAAAAATAAAGAACTAACTTCAGCCGAAATTACTAAGGCTTATGTAGATAGAATAAATGAAAAAGAAAAAGATGTACAAGCTTTTATTACACCATTAACAGATGAAGCAATAAAAAAGGCAGAAGAGATTGATAAAAAAATAGAATCAGGAGAGTCAAAAGAAGAATTAGCAGGTATTCCAATTGGAATAAAAGATAATATGTGCACAAAAGGTGTAAAAACTACATGTGGTTCTAAAATGTTAGAAAATTTTGTATCACCATATAATGCAACAGTTATGGAAAAAATAAATGCAGAAGATATGATAATGCTTGGAAAGTTAAATATGGATGAATTTGCAATGGGATCATCAACAGAATATTCACATTTCCATACAACAAAAAATCCATGGAACTTAAATACTGTACCTGGTGGTTCATCAGGAGGAAGTGCAGCAGCTGTTGCAGCAAATTTGGTACCATGGGCACTAGGCTCAGACACAGGTGGTTCAATTCGTCAACCAGCAAGTTTATGTGGTATTGTAGGACTAAAACCAACTTATGGATTAGTATCTCGTTATGGATTAGTAGCATTTGCATCTTCACTTGATCAAATAGGACCAATGACTAAAGATGTTAAAGATGCAGCAATTTTATTAAATGTAATTAGTGGTCATGATGAAAAAGACACAACTTCAGCAGAAATTGTGGAAAAAGACTATACTAAATGCTTAAAAAATGATGTTAAAGGTTTAAAAATTGGAGTTCCAAAAGAATATTTTGGAGATGGAATAAATACAGAAGTAAAAGAAAAAGTTGAAGAAGCAATTGAAAAATATAAAGAGTTAGGTGCAGAAATAGAAGAATTTAGCTTAGACATTGCAGATTATTCTTTAGCAACATATTATATAATTGCACCAGCAGAAGCAAGTTCAAACTTAGGTAGATTTGATGGAATTCGTTATGGATACCGTACACCAAATTATACAAACCTAAAAGAATTATTCAAAAATTCAAGAAGTGAAGGATTTGGCCCAGAAGTAAAAAGAAGAATTATATTAGGTACTTATGTATTATCTTCAGGTTACTATGATGCATATTATAAAAAAGCTCAACAAGTTAGAACACTTGTAAAACAAGAATTTAAAAAAGCATTTGAAAAGTATGATGTAATATTAACACCTACTTCGCCAATAGTTGCTTTTGATATTGGTACTAAATCATCAAATCCTATGGAAATGTATTTATCTGATATATGTACAGTTCCTGTAAATATTGCAGGAGTTCCTGCTATTTCAATTCCATGTGGAGTAGATAGTAATAATATGCCAATAGGAATGCAATTAATAGGAAATTATTTTGATGAAGAAACTATATTAAATGCAGCATATACTTATGAACAAGCAACAAACTTTAGAAGCAAATATAGACCAAATATCTAAGTAAAGGAGATTTAAAATGTCAATAGAAGATTATGAAGTAGTCATTGGACTAGAAATACATGCCGAACTTTCAACAAAAACAAAGATATTTTGTAACTGTTCTACAGAATTTGGTGCAGAACCAAATACACATGTATGCCCAGTATGTATGGCGATGCCAGGAGCTCTTCCAGTGCTAAATGAAAAAGTAGTTGAATATGCTGTAAAAGCAGGATTAGCAACAAGCTGTACAATTTCAAAAGACTCTAAAAATGATAGAAAAAATTATTTTTATCCAGACCTTCCAAAATCATATCAAATATCACAATTTGATAAACCTCTATGTGAACACGGAAATGTAGAAATTGTATTAGATAGTGAAAAGAAAACAATAGGAATTACAAGAATACATATTGAGGAAGATGCAGGAAAATTAAATCATAATGAATTTGGAGCTGGAAGTTTAGTAGATTTAAACAGAGCAGGAGTTCCACTAATAGAAATAGTTTCAGAACCAGATATGCGTTCAGCTAAAGAAGCAGAAGCATATATGAGAAAAATAAAATCTATACTAGAATATATTGAAGTATCAGATTGTAAAATGCAAGAAGGTTCATTAAGAGCAGATGTTAACGTTTCTGTTATGAGAAAAGGAAGCAAAGAGTTTGGAACACGTACAGAGATGAAAAATATGAGCTCTTTTAGATCAATTGTAAGAGCAATTGAATATGAAGCACAAAGACAAGTTGATGTTCTTGAAGATGGAGGAAAAATTGACCAAGAAACTTTAAGATGGGATGATATATCTGGTAAAACATTTTCAATGAGAGATAAAGAAGATGCACAAGATTACAGATATTTTCCAGAGCCAGATTTAGCAGCAATTAGGTTATCAGATGAATATATTCAAAACATAAAAAACAATTTACCAGAATTACCAGAAAGCAGAAAAGAACGTTATTTAATAGAATACAGTTTATCTGAAAAAGATGCAAGGATGTTAACAGCTTCAAAACACATGTCAGACATGTTTGAAAAAGCATTATCAATATGTAATAATGCAAAATCAGTAGCAAACTGGTTGCTCTCAGATGTTTCAAGGATATTAAATGAAAAAGAACTTGAGACATCTCAAATTCCATTTACAGCAGAACAATTAGCTGAAATGATTATACTAATTGATAAAGGAACAATAAGTTCTGCAATTGGTAAAAAAGTATTAGAAGAATTATTTGAGAATCCAAAAAATCCTGAAGAAATAGTAAAAGAAAAAGGATGGATACAAATTTCAGATGAGGGAGCTATAAAAGAAATAGTATTAAAAATACTTGAAAATAACCCACAATCTATTGCAGATTACAAAGCAGGAAAAGATAGAGCATTAGGATTTTTAGTTGGTCAAGCAATGAAGGAGACTAAGGGTAAGGCTAATCCTCAAATGCTTAATAAGTTATTCTTAGATGAATTAAATAAATAAAATGTGCCATTGGGGACGGAGAATTTTGGCACACAATAATTATTTGTGTGCCAAAAT
>OGQN01000069.1_pt1 | contig 97139 bp, 63 predicted proteins | sample 1553231 | NCBI WGS metagenome assembly OGQN01 (sample SAMEA2579950, study PRJEB22360) | human gut metagenome | biome: human gut; feature: human-associated habitat; material: faeces | place: Denmark | collected 2008/2010 | reverse complement strand
ATTTATCATTTATAATAGTATAGCGCAGCTTTTTAAATCCGCGTTCGTCCGCCTTATCCGTGTCGTCCGCGTATCTATTCATTCATTACCATCCCGATATAAGCTAAATCATGTCTTGGAATTCCTTATTTTATATCTATATGGGTTGTAAGACATTATTCAAGGTAGTCTCAGTCGTTATTCAAGGCTACCTCAGTCGTCATGTTAGGTATCCTCTTCTTTTAAAATTAATCTCGCCAACTGGCAAAAACTGTAATTCAGTTACTTTTATCTGTAATCTGTATACAACGTTTATGGAACATCTTCGGTAATTTTGCATTGTGAATGAAGCAGATATAAATCTTAATTTAATAAAGAAGTGATATGAAAAAGCTATTTTTATTTCCAGTAATGTTATTGTTTGCCCTTACAATAGCGGCATGCAGCAATTCTCCCAATGGTTTTGAAGAACCGGATACAGAACAACCGGAAACTTCCGGAAATGATGATGACGAAGATAATAAACCAGAAGAAAATAGTATGAAGATTAAAATAACCGTAGGTAACCGTGAAGTTACCGCAACGATGAAAGACAATGTTACGACTCGTGATTTCCTGTCACGTCTGCCTATAGAAGTTACAATGAACGATTATGCCGGAGCAGAAAAAATATTTTATCCGGAACCTGCATTCAATACCGAAGGTGCTCCCAGGGGGCATACTCCATCCCGTGGAGATATTGATCTGTATGCTCCTTGGGGAAACGTCGCTCTCTTTTATAAAAGTGGAAGTCATAGCAGTGAACTGATACCTCTGGGACGCATCGACGGAAACGGAATAGAAGCTTTTGACGTAGCAGGCAATGTAGTCGTAAAGATTGAAAGACAATAGAATCTATCACCACAAAAACAAAACATTATGAATCTGAAAAGAATAACCATTGCCATGACGGTTGTTTTAATCGGTATAGGCAATATAAACGCACAAGATATGAAAACAGAAGTTCCAAAAATCAGTGACTTCCCGGTAGGGGAAGAGAATACTGGCTACGCACAGTATTTTACAGGTAAATCCTGGCTGGCATCTTTGACTACCAGTAAAGAATTAAATGTACCGATGTCCAACGTTACGTTTGAGCCGGGTTGCCGCAATAACTGGCACAGTCACACAGGCGGGCAACTACTAATTGCCGTAGGTGGTGTAGGTTATTATCAAGAACGTGGAAAGGTTGCACGCCGTCTGTTGCCCGGTGATGTAGTAGAAATCGCCCCTAACGTAGAACATTGGCACGGTGCCGCACCCGATAGTTGGTTCTCACACCTTGCCATAGCATGCAATCCGCAAACGAATCAGAACACCTGGCTTGAGGTGGTGAATGATGAAGAATATGCGGAAGCTGTAAAAGACAGAAGCAGTGAGAATGGAAAGGATGAGAATCGAATTGATTTATGTAAAAAGAACTTCACCCAACTATTCGGTGGAGAAGCTTTGACCGGAGAAGGTACAGATCCGGAAATGATGGATATACTTCAGAAATATATCTTTGGAGAAGTATTCCGCACTGGTGATCTGGATATGAAAACCCGTGAGATGATTACTTGCGTATCATTAGCCGCCATGCAGCAACTGCCACAGCTTAAGAGTCATGCCGGAGCTGCACTAAACGTAGGGGTAACTCCTATAGAACTGCGCGAGGCCATCTATCAGTGCGCTCCCATTATCGGTTTCCCAAAAGTATTGAATGCATTGGGCACAATAAACTCCACATTCACGGAAAGAGGTATCAAGTTACCTTTGGAAAAACAGGAGACAGTGACAGAAGAAAATCGCTTGGAGAAAGGTCTTGCTATTCAAAAACCGCTTTACGGAGAGGCTATGAAGGAATTACTGAAAGACGTTCCGGGCGGCATGGGAGCCGACGTAGCACGTTTCCTGACTGAAGTTCATTTCGGAGATTTCCAAACCCGAAGCGGACTGAATATCCAAACGCGTGAATTATTGACCTTCTGCGTACTGACTGTAATTGGTGCAGAGCCCCAACTACAATCACATCTGCAAGCCAATCTGAAAGTAGGTAACAGTAAGGAAACGCTGACTGCCGCTGTCATACAATGTATGCCTTATATCGGTTTTCCGGCTGCAATAAAGGTACTGGATATAATCAAAGAAGCATGATACTTTTTTCTATAAATCCTTTATTGACACAACCGTTTTAGCAAATCTTCATGATCTGGATAAAGTTTCGATAAACGATCGAACGTACCCAACTCAAAATCATCGAAGGTAAAACCGGGAGCAACGGCACAACTGACCAATGCATATCCGAAATGCGAAGGCAATTCAGCAGCAAACCAACATCCGGGTTCAATGACAACCTGCTGTTCGCCCGAAAAGTCAGCAGTCATCAAGTGAGTAACTAATCTACCATCGGGATAGATCACATGTAGCATCAAGGGATATCCCGCATGGTAGTACCATACTTCGGGAGAAGTCAGTCTGTGAAAAGCTGATTTATCTTCATTTTCCAACAGATAATAAATGGAAGTCATGGCTGATTTATCGTTATCAACCAGTTTTTCGGAACGAAATATTTCTTTGTAGTATCCACCCTCAGGATGGCGACTCATATTCAGATGATTTATCCAGTCAATTGCTTTCATACCTATACTATTAATTAATCCCGCTCTTCCGTGATAAACATCATAGAAAAGCGGGATTTCTTTTATTTAGAATCTTTTAAAGTCCACTGAAGTCAACTCCTTCAAACACTAATGAAGGAACCAGCCAGCTACGATCCGTGCGAGCATCATTACCGATAGCCGCCAACGAATTCCATAGCGTCAGGAAGTTTCCGGTAACATTCATTTCATTGACAGGTTGCGTCAACTTACCGTTCTCTATAAGGAACCCTTCGATACCGTAAGAGAAGTCACCTGTGTTGCTATTGCTGTTACCACCATTCAAACCGGTAACAAGGATACCATTCGCTACATCAGCAATTAAACCATTAAGATCTTTATCACCCGGAGTAAGTACCAGACGTGACGGGCCACTAATAGTAGGAGCTACCCCCATCTTCTTGGCATTATAAGTATCAAAGAAGTAAGTCTTCAACACACCATTCTCAAAGATCGGACGATGTTCCGTTGCCACACCTTCATTGTCGAAATAACGCGAACCATTGGCACCTATCACATGCGGATCATCCATTACAGTCAGCTTATCAGAGAATACTTTCTGATCCAGTTTATCAATCAGGAAAGAGTTCTTTTGCTGCAAAGAGGAACCATAAAGAGCACTCAACACAGGACTCAGCATACGTCCCGAATTTATCGGATCAACCACCATTGTGTATTTACCAGACTTAGCTTTCTTCTGTCCCAATTTACGCAATACACGTTCTAATGCTACTGAACCGATATCTGTTTTAGGCAATTTATCATAGAACAGGGAGCTTCCATACCAATAATCAGACGGGCGGGCTTCACCCTCCCCCTTAATGGCTACACTGGCAGAAACTGAATACCAGGTTGATTTGGATTCACCCTCAAAGCCGTTACTCATCAGGCGATAAGAAGCATTTTCACCATCACTGTATGAGGTCTCTACTGAGATGATACGGTCATTCTTACCCATAACTTCTCCGGCGGCAGCACGGGCCAAAGCTACTTTATCATCCGGATTGATGCCAAAGATCTTATCATCGAACATCTGCAAATCGGGTTTCCCACCTGTATAATAGCGGGCAGGATCTGCCAATACACGGAACTCATCCGGAGCCAGATAACGGGTAGACTCAATACCATTCTTGATAAATGTTTCAAGTTCTTTCTTATCCAGACGATTGGTAGAATAATTACCGTAACGTCCGTCTACATACACGTTGATTCCCATGCCACTTTCAGAAGCCTGTTGCAGACGATCCATCTTAGCATCGCGCAATTCAAAAGAAGTGTTTGAATTGGCATACAATACAACTTTGGCTGCCTGGCAACCATTCTTCAGAGCGAAATCCATCGCCCATTGAGCCAGTTTTTTATTATTATCTGTTATCATCAGTTTTCTCCTCCTACAGTTAATTTACTTACTAAGGCCGAAGGCATACCGCAGGTCACCGGACAAGACTGTCCGTCCTTACCGCATGTCCACGTACCGTTATCGATCTGGTCATTGCTTGCCACCATCGTGATGTCTGCCAATGCTTTGGGTCCGTTACCGATAATATTGATATCTTTGATAGGTTGCGTCAGCTTACCGTCTTCAATCATATAACCGAATTTTACGAAGAACGTAAAGTCACCTGCACCAATCTGCACCTGTCCGTTGGTGAACTGCTGTGCATAGATACCGTTCTTTACAGTAGAAATGATATCTTCTTCCTTCATATCTCCGGCTTCCATATACGTGGCACGCATACGAGGAATAGGTACATTACGGAAAGTATCGCGACGTCCGTTTCCGGTAGGAGCTACACCGTAATGTTTAGAGCTGATACGGTCGTGCAGGTAACTGGTCAACACACCATCCTTCACGATATAAGTCTTTTGTCCTTCTATACCTTCATCATCGAAGTTTACAGAACCACGATTGAAAGGAATCGTACCGTCATCTACCACACTGATATGTTCATTACATACTTTCTTGTTCAACTGATCGGCAAAGATAGAAACATTCTTACGGTTGAAATCAGCTTCAAACGCATGTCCGATAGCTTCGTGCAACAAGATACCCGAACCACCGGATGCCATCACCACAGGGAGTTCACCACCTTTAGGCTTAATGGCTTTAAACATGATTGCTGTATTGTCTACAACCTCGCGGGCTATCACTTCGATGATATCATCCGTCATAAACTCAAAGCCTTTACGATAGGAACGGGTAGCGTAGTTATTTTCCATACGTCCGTTCTCTTCCATAATACAGAAAGCCATATAGGATACCATCGGACGGTAATCATAGTAAGTCACACCTTCTGAATTACAGAACAGCACATGTGTTGTGTTGTCGCTCAAAGAAGCCTGTACCTTACGTACACGATTGTCCAACGCAAATACTTTATCATTCAGTTTTTGCAGATAAGGCATTTTCTCCTTCAGGCTCACTTCTTCCCAAGGGGTAACTACAGAGTAACGGTCTCTTTCAATCGTCTTCTCCTTAAATGCAACAGGCTTTCCAGCCTTACCGGAAGAAGCAATACGGGCAGCCGTACGTGCGGCACGCAACATTTCTTCCAACGTCACACCTTCCACATAAGCATAACCGCTTTGGTCACCGGCTAATACACGCACACCCATACCGAAGTCAATATTTGAACTGCAATTGTTCACTTTGCCGTCCATCAGGGCTACAGCATTATTAAAAGAGTGTTCAAAATAAAGGTCCGCATAATCCCCACCTTTTTCAAGTGCAGCAGTCAGCACCTTCTTCAGGTCTGCCTCCGTTACACCGAAATGGTTCATAGCCGCAGCTACAGCAGATTTGTTATCCGTGCCTCCCAAAGCTCCCCGTACCGTATCAGGCAAGGCAAGCGACGGAGCAGCCAGCGAACCTAATACTGCCAGACTCCCCATCCGTAAGAAATTCCGTCTATCCATCTTTCTTTTTTTTAAGATTGCTAATAATATGTTCTTTATATAAGTTCTGTTTTTCAGTATATAAGACGTTATTTAGTATCATTTTGTCACACCCGAAACTAATTTTCTTTTGTCAACAGGCTTTCCAGTTCTTCCGCATTCAAACGTAAGTGGAATTGTCCTTTATAGGCTACAGAAATGGACCCGGTTTCTTCGGACACAATAATAGCAAGTGCATCGGATTCCTGAGAAATTCCCATCGCTGCACGATGGCGCAATCCCAGTTCCTTCGGTATATCCAGATTATGCGATACCGGCAAAATGCATCCCGCTGCCTTTATACGACCTTTACTGATAACCATTGCGCCATCATGCAAAGGGCTGTTCTTAAAAAATATATTCTCTATCAGACGCTGGTTAATATCAGCATTGATAATTTCACCCGTACGCACCACATCATCCAAAGGGAAGTTATGTTCAATCACAATCAAGGCTCCCACTTTCTGTTTACCCATACTGATACATGCCATAACTACCGGCATGATTTCATCGTGCTGCATGCTCTCCTTCTTATTCCCAGTAAAGAAACGTACCAAAGCACTGGCATGTTGGTGTGAACCAAGCGTCAGCAAAAAACGCCGTATCTCATCCTGGAAGAGGATAATAAGTGCTACTACTCCTACACTCACCAACTTGTCAAAGATGGAACCGAGCAGTTTCATCTCCAATACCTGTGACACTACCAACCAGATCAATATGAATATCAGGATACCTGTAAACACATTGATGGAACCGGAAGCTTTCATCAGCTTATACGTATAGTAAAGCAGAAATGCAACCAGAAGAACGTCAATAATATCTTTTACTCCAATATCAAAAAACATAAGAATTATGATTTATGAATTATGAATTATGAGCTAAGTGACTTTCCTTATATCACTTATCACTCTATCACCTTATCACTATTTTTCCGCATTGCCTCCACAATCTTCACCGTTTCTACGGCTTCGCGTACATCATGTACCCGGAGAATATCAGCTCCTTTCAACAGACAAATAGTATCAAGTACCGTTGTTCCGTTCAATGCATCCTGCGGAGTGTTACCCAATAAGCGATAGATCATGGACTTACGGGAAACACCTACCAACAAAGGCAATTCAAAAACACGAAATTCTTCGAGATGCGCCAGAAGTTCATAGTTATGTTCTACCGTCTTACCGAAACCGAAACCAGGATCAAGAATAATATCCTTCATACCCAGGTCACGTAACTGCTGCACCTTCTGAGCAAAATACAAAAACACCTCTTTCAGAAGATTATCGTAGTGCGGATGTTGCTGCATATTCTGCGGAGTTCCCTGCATATGCATCATAATGTAAGGCACATTCAGTTCGGCCACTGTACGAAACATATCCGTATCCATCTCTCCTGCAGCAATATCGTTGATGATTGCCACTCCATACTCTTCCACACACATCCGTGCCACATCCGCTCTGAAAGTATCAACAGAAATAACAGCTCCGGGTTGTGTCTTACGTAAGATTTCCAATCCCATGCGTAAACGTTCCATTTCTTCACGGGGAGAAACGTTTTCTGCATTCGGTCGGGAAGAGTATGCACCGATATCTATAATCCCGGCACCTTCATCCAATATCTGTTGCGCCCGTGCAGCTATTTCAGCTTCAGTTTGCATACGTGAACCGGCATAAAAAGAATCAGGAGTAATATTCAATATTCCCATAACGCAGGGCCCAGAAAGGTCGAGTAAAGAACCGTTGACATTGATATATTTAGAAGATAATGTTTCCATGGATAGTCCTTTTTCGTTTATACTTTGCAAATGTAAACAAAAAAGGTCAGCATAATCCTATAAAATATAAAAAAACAAATTAACTTTGCTCAGGATTGTCAACTAACAGGCAAAAGTAGTAAACTATGAAAATATACAAGATGGGCAGATTATCCTCTCTCTTCTTACTCTTTTTCTGGTTGCTTATTCCGTGGCAGCTTTGCGGACAAGAAACAAGCGAACAAGAAAAGTATCATGTAGACAGTACATTGTTTGTGTACTATCAACATTGCAAGGCAGAAATCAAATCTCCATCTGTCATGCAAATGCTTGATACACTCTTTCTTATGGCCAAAGAAAAAGGTGATATACGAATGCAGGCAGTAGCCATCTCCAGCAAAACAGACCATTTCTATTTTAGTCCGTCCTTTGAAGGCCAAGAGGACAGCCTGATATTGTATACCAACACCATCAAAGACTTTGCCCGGAAAACCAATCAGCCCCAATATTATTATTTTGCCTGGGCCAACCGCCTCATAACTTACTATACAAGACAAAAGAAATTAAACCTGGCTCTCTATGAAGCCAACAAAATGCAGCAAGAATCGGAAAGCCGGGAAGAAATCGATGGTATGCAGAATTGCTATCAGGCCCTATTACGCATCTATCAGAGCAAAGAACTCTATAAGCAAGCCACTGTATATGCCCAAAAGCTGATAGATCTCACATTAAAATATAATCTGAATAAGTATAATCTGACAAATAAATATCTTGAATTAAGTAACTGCTACCTCCGTACCAATGAACCGGAAAAGGCTTGGGAAGCTCTTGAAGAAAGTAAATTGTATATAGGTAATGAACTAAACCAGGGAGCTTATCTATGCGGACTACTCCGTTATTACATTCACACCAAAAATATGGTCAAAGCCCGGGAAACATTAAAAGAAACCACACAACTTTTCAGCAAGAATACAGAATTACGTATTAAGCGCACCACTAATCTACTAGAAATTGAAACCAATTATTACATAGAAACCGGTGAATTCGATAAAGCCCTGGATGTATTCCAGCAAGCCTTTGAAAAGCTTAGTCAAAATGGATTTATCACCCCTACACTATATCGCACACGTGGGTCCATCTATACTGCTAAAAAGGACTATCAGAAAGCAATTGAGAGTTATGAAAAAGCTTTTGAGCTCAGTGATTCACTGAATAGTGCCCAGGAAGACATAGCTGTAGGAGAGTTCGCAACCATTTTGGGAATGGAACATCTTAACCTGGAAAACAAAGAGTTAATACAGAAAAATCAAGAAATACAATTAGAAACACGCTGGCGTATCATCATTCTATTATGCATCATAGTAGTAATTGTCGGCATTATGTTTTTTCGCGAAACCCGGCTGAATAAAGTTCTACGCCGTGCTAAAGATGCAGAACAGAGTGCCAGCCGTATGAAAACTGAATTCATACAGAATATGAGCCATGAGATACGTACACCACTCAATTCCATAGTTGGTTTCTCGCAAATACTCAGTAGCAAGATTTCTGAAGAAGACGAAGAATCGAAAGAATATACAACTATCATCGAGCAAGGTAGTAATCATCTGCTTCAATTAGTAGACGACGTATTGGAATTATCCAGTCTTGATAGTGGCACTACCATCCCTATCGACACAAAGAGTGAGCTAAATGAGCTTTGTCTACAATGGATGGAACGCGCAAAACGCCTGGTTAAACCCGGAGTCGTTCTTTCTTATCAACCTGAACAGAACGAACTCTATCTGTATACAAACCCAGCACGTCTTGGACAGGTAGTATTACAATTACTGCACAACGCAGCAAAATTTACAGAAGAAGGTGGTATTACACTTAGTTGGCGCATTCTTCCCAAACAAAAGCAAATCATGATTTGCATCACCGACACCGGCATTGGCATTCCCCAGGATAAACAAGAATTTGTGTTCGAACGATTCGCCAAATTAGATACATTTTCAAAAGGTACCGGATTAGGACTTGCCCTCAGCCGTCTCATTATGGAAAGAATGGGGGGCAATCTTGTACTTGATGCTCAATATATGGATGGGTGTCGCTTTATACTGACTTTACCTATATAATAAACTTCAGAAAGTTCCATAAAAACTTTTTATTCCAACAAAGAAAGGCTAAATTTGCAAAAAGAGTTTTACCTCATTAGTAATGAACACAAAAAAGCCGTTTTTTCCTATTTTCATCATTTTGTATTGTCTCGGCACTTTATGCAGTTCTCCAATGCAAGGACAGCAAAGAGACACAAAAAAAGAATACAACGTAGATAGCACATTATATGCTTATTATATGCGTTGCAAAGCCGAAGTGAGTTCTCCTATCACCGTGCAAATGTCAGATACACTTTTCCTTATGGCCGAAGAAAAAGGAGACCAACGCATGCAGGCCGTAGCATTATGCAATAAACTGGATTTCTATTATTACCAAAATAGCCAACCAGACAGTATCAGTCATTATGTAGAAGTAGTTAAAAACTTTGCGAAGAAAACCAATCAGCCTAAATATTACTATTTTGTTTGGAGTATGAGACTCATCAATTACTACATCAAGCAATACCAGTACAACATAGCCTTATACGAGGCTAACAAAATGATGAAAGAGGCAGAACAAGAGAAATACATGAATGGCATAGCCAATGCCTACAATGTCTTAGGTTCTATCTATCACCTCAAAAGATTATTCAACCTATCTATCGACAACAAAAAGAAGGAAATAGAAATCATTCTACAATACGATCTGGATAAGTACAATCTATCTACCTCCTACTCAGGATTAACAAACCTTTACTGCGAATTGGGGGAAGCAGATAAAGCGCTCGAGAATCTCAACAAAAGTGCCTCCTGTCTTTATAGTAGTACGCAAGAGTTCTACTATCATGTGCGTGCAGCTCAATATTACCTTTTTATTGAAGACTATTCCCAATCCTGGAAAAACCTGCAAAAAGCCAAAGAATTATTTCTCTCAAAGAAAGAGGTACAGAAAAACGTAGAAGAATATTATGAAGTCCTACAAAAATACTACACAGAAACAAAGCAATTCGAAAAAGCATTAGAAGTCCTGGATTATATAATTGCTACATTCAACCCGAACGGAAGGTATAAAGTAGAAGCTATGCGTAAACGCGCATCAATATACTATGAAATGGGGGATAATTCCAAGTCAGCACAATACTATCAGGAGTATTATGCTCTAAATGATTCTATTCAGATAACAAATGAAGATATTGCCGCAGGAGAATTTGCCGCCATGCTGGGAGTAGAACGCCTAAACCTCGAAAAAAGCGAACTGCAACAACAAGTACAACAGCGCGATCTGGTAAATAAACAACGTATCATTATTTTCCTAATCGTCCTGTTAAGTCTTGGATTCATCATTTTCTATCGCGAGCATCTGCTCAACAGCCGATTACGCATCTCTCAGAAACAACTTAGCGAAAAGAATAAGGAGCTGGTCCGCTCACAAGAAGAACTGAAACATGCCAAAGAACAAGCGGAAGAAGGTAGCCGCATGAAATCGGAATTCATACAGAATATGAGTCATGAAATACGTACGCCACTCAATTCTATCGTAGGATTCTCACAAATACTCAGCAGTTATTACAGTGACAACGATGACACCAAAGAGTACGCCCATATCATTGAACAGAACAGTACCAACCTGCTGCAATTAATTAATGATGTTCTCGATCTTTCTTATCTGGATGGAGAGCAAAACATACCTGCAGAGACCATAGCGGATATTACAGGAGTATGTCAGACCTGCATAGATCAGACATACTCTTATCTGAAGCCTGATGTGCAACTCGTATTTACTCCCGAACGGGAAAACTTCTCCATGCAAACTAACCCCGACCGCATCTCGCAGGTTCTAATGAGTCTTTTGCAAAATGCAGCCAAGTTCACAACACATGGCAGTATTACCCTTTCCTATCACATACGCGAAGAAGAAAAGATGATTCTCTTCAGTGTCACCGATACAGGTATAGGTATTCCGGTGGAAAAGCAAGAATCCGTCTTCGAGCGTTTCAACAAACTGGATACATTTGTTCCCGGTACAGGATTAGGGTTATCTATCAGTCGTCTGATTGCAGAGAAAATGGGCGGTAGCCTGACTATTGATTCAACCTACAACACTGGTTCCCGTTTTATTCTGATTCTACCTTTGAAAGAATAAAAACATTTTCATTGTAAATGTATCACTGTAATGCAGAATATCTATCTTTGCAACGTTTTAGACAACAGGAAATAACAACGTTAAAAAAGGAGATAGTTATGGATATCACCGCTCTATATAAAATATTTCTGGAATGTACCAGTGTGACTACGGATAGCCGCAATTGCCCTGAAGGTTCCTTATTCATAGCACTAAAAGGTGACAATTTCAATGGAAACGCTTTTGCTTCTAAAGCATTGGAATCAGGAAGTAGCTACGCCATAGTAGATGAACCCGAATATGCACCTGCAGGAAATTCGCATTATATACTGGTAAATAGTTGTTTGCACACTCTGCAAGAACTAGCTAATTACCATCGCCGTCAAATAGGAACACGAATCATCGGTATCACAGGGACTAATGGAAAAACTACCACCAAAGAATTGATTGCTGCTGTTCTTTCCCAAAAATACACTATACTTTATACGCAAGGTAATTTGAATAATCATATAGGAGTCCCTCTCACCCTGTTGCGTCTGAAAGCAGAGCATGATCTCGGCATCATAGAAATGGGAGCCAGCCATCCGGGTGACATAAAGGAGTTAGTGGACATTGCCGAACCTGATTACGGAATTATCACGAATGTAGGTAAAGCGCATCTGGAAGGTTTCGGTTCTTTCGAAGGAGTCATCAAAACCAAAGGTGAACTATATGATTATCTTCGTGAACGTAAAGATTCCACTATCTTCATCCATCACGACAACTTATATCTAAGAAACATAGCCTGGGGATTGAATCAGATTTCTTATGGAAGTGAAGATGAATTATACATCAACGGACACGTTACGGGCAACTCACCTTATCTGACTTTTGAATGGAAAGCAGGCAAAGACGGTGAACATCATGAAGTGAAGACACAGCTAATCGGTGAATACAACTTCGCCAACGCACTTGCTGCTGTTACTATCGGGCACTTCTTTGATGTAGAATCGGGAAAAATAGATACTGCTCTAAAAGAATATACTCCGCAGAACAATCGTTCACAACTGAAACAGACGGCAGATAATACATTAATCATTGATGCATACAATGCGAACCCTACCAGTATGCAAGCCTCAATCAGCAACTTCCATAACATGGAAATTGACAATAAAATGCTGATATTGGGAGATATGAGGGAATTAGGAAAAGACGGTCCGGAAGAACATCAAAAGATTGTAGACTTCCTGACGGAATGTGGTTTTAAAGATGTAATGTTGGTAGGTGAACAGTTCGCTGCTGCAAGACATGACTTCCCGACTTATCCGGACGCCCCGGCAGTTATCGAAGCTATACAAAAAAATAAACCTCATGGAAAAACCATCCTGATTAAAGGATCCAACGGAATTAAACTGAGTACAGTGATTGATTACTTATAATCGATCACTGCTTATTGTTTTTTCGCCATCCACGGACGTAGTACAAAATAGCCTATCATCGAGGCTATGAACGCTCCTGTTGTATTCGCTACAAAATCCAACCAATCCCCGCCACGATAAGTTGTACAATATTCCTGCAACAACTCCACCATTCCACTGAATAATACGGGGCATACAAATGCCCCTACCCATGCATGCCATAGAGGAGAATCATTTCTACGATGTGCCCGCAGGAATTCCAGCCACAACATACCGGACATACCTAAATACATACAAATATGTACAATTTTATCAATATTAGGTATTCGGTTTAATTCCGTTGTTGGCGGTTTAAAGAACGACAGATAAATCACTGTCAGTATAATCAGCAACGATACCGGATATTTTTTAATATAGTATAGCATATCTCAATTTATGAACGATTTGTGCGCAAAAGTACAGAACATTTTCTATATTTGCATGTTCTAGTAGAGAATAATAACGAAATGAAAGAAAAATCTACTTTTTTATGACTAAAAATGACAGAGCCAATTTTGGGAGCAAATTAGGCGTCATACTTGCTTCGGCAGGTTCCGCAGTCGGTCTGGGTAACATCTGGCGGTTTCCCTATGAGACTGGCAATCATGGCGGTGCTGCGTTTATTCTCATTTACTTAGCATGCGTACTTATTTTAGGAATCCCTATCATGGTATCCGAATTCCTTATCGGACGACACTCACGTGCCAATACAGCAGGAGCTTACCAAAAGCTGGCACCGGGTACACACTGGCGCTGGGTAGGGCGCATGGGTGTATTAGCAGGGTTCCTGATTTTGAGTTATTACTCTGTGGTAGCCGGTTGGACACTGGAATTTATAGGTGAAGCTGTTACCGATAACTTTGCCGGAAAAACGTCAGTCGATTACATCAATACATTCAATTCATTTTCTTCTAATCCCTGGCGTCCGGTTATCTGGCTGGTACTCTTTCTTCTTGCCACTCATTTTATCATCGTAAAAGGGGTGGAAAAAGGCATCGAGAAGTCTGCCAAAATAATGATGCCAATGCTATTTATCCTGCTGATTATATTGGCAGGCTGTTCTATTGCATTGCCGGGTTCAGGTGCCGGTCTCGAGTTTCTCTTGAAACCGGAATGGGATAAGGTGAATGCCAACGTATTCTTGAGTGCCATGGGACAGGCTTTCTTCTCACTAAGTTTGGGAATGGGGTGTCTTTGTACCTATGCATCTTATTTCAAAAAAGATACGAATCTAACAAAAATCGCTTTTAGTGTCAGCATTATCGATACATTCGTCGCCATATTGGCAGGACTTATCATCTTCCCCGCTGCATTCTCGGTAGGTATCCAGCCGGATGCAGGTCCGAGCCTTATCTTCATTACGCTGCCCAATGTATTTCAACAAGCATTTAGCGGAGTACCTTTATTAGCTTATATATTCTCAGTCATGTTTTATATTCTTCTGGCCGTTGCCGCACTGACTTCCACTATTTCCATGCACGAAGTGGTAACAGCCTATCTACACGAAGAATTCCATCTGAGCCGCAAACGTGCAGCAAGCTTTGTTACAGGCGGTTGCATCTTCTTAGGTATTTTATGTTCACTGTCACTCGGTGTAGGCAAGGGTTATACTATATTTGGCTTGAATTTATTCGATCTGTTCGACTTTGTCACAGCCAAGATCATGTTGCCATTGGGTGGTTTGTGTATTTCCATCTTTACCGGCTGGTACCTGAACAAGAAGATTGTCTGGGAAGAAATAAGCAATAACGGAACACTGAAAGTGACATTTTACAAATTGCTGATATTCATATTGAAGTTTATAGCTCCGATAGCAATTACACTCATTTTCATCAAAGAATTGGGTTTCTTGAAATTGTAGGAGATGCAGAATCTATTTAAAGATTACTTTTACTTTTCCCGAGGAGAAAAACGAGGTATCCTAATACTCATAGCAGCTATTTGTATCGTTTTTCTTGCCGGGTATCTTATATCTGCCTGGCAACGAAGGGAGTATATCTCTCCGGATGATATGGCCATACAAGCCGATGCCGAACAAGAATATGAAGAATTCATAGCCTCGTTGAAAGAGAAAGAACAGCACCGTGAAAGGCAATACACGACTTATAAGAAACAAGAAGAGAACCCTCCTGTAATCCTGGCTTCTTTCAATCCAAATACTGCGGATTCTATCACATTCCGACGCTTAGGATTGCCAGCCTGGAAGGCTAAGAATATCCTGCACTATCGGGCAAAAGGTGGAAAATTCCGTAAACCGGAGGATTTTAAAAAGGTATATGGAATAACAGAAGAACAATATTCTGTTCTTTTACCTTACATACATATTCCACCGGAAGATACAGTACATCACATCCCACAATTATACATTGCACAAAATGCACCGGTGGAGAATATCAAATATGCGATCGGAACCATTCTTGATCTGAATCGCGCCGACACCACTGAATTAAAAAAGATTCCAGGTATCGGAAGCGGCATTGCTCGTCTGATAGTTGGTTATCGACAGCGATTAGGTGGATTCTACCAAATAGAACAACTAAAAGATATCAACCTGAATATTCAGCAATTGCGAGCCTGGTTCAGCATCGACCCGGCAAATGTCCACCGCATCAACCTGAACCGCATCAGTGTAGACAGATTGCGCTCCCATCCCTATATTAACTTCTACCAAGCCAAAGCCATCGTAGAATATCGCAAGAAAAAAGGCTCGCTAACGAGCCTTAAACCTTTCTCCCTCTATGAGGAATTTACAGAAACGGACCTGGAAAGAATCGGTCATTATGTTTGTTTTGAATGATTCAATTACTTTTCCAAAACTCCTGATTTTATTGCAGTATCACGTTCATTCTTCAGACGCTCTTTTTCCTGTTTATACTTATTTTTAAGAGCTTTTACCTTAGCTTTCTTTGCGTCTTTAGATAAAGAGCTATTTTCAATTGCCTCTTTTTCCTTTTCAAAATTGGCTTCCAATTGATCCAATCGATGATCATAATCACCTTTCATGATACCACGCAAACCTTTCCTATTATCCATACTTCCGTAATGCTCTTCCCATAACTGAACCTGCTTCTCTGACAAGATAGCTTTAATGGCAGCTTTGTGTTCAAGAGCCAATGCTCTTTTCTTCTGCCCCTTTTCGTACCCAGGAAGATTACTCTGTCCGATAGCTTTAAACTTGGGGCCAACTTCCCTATTTAGTTTTTTGATTTTTGCAATTTGATCGGCTGACAGGTTCAACACCTTATCCGATTCGATTCGTTTGAAAGAATCGAAAGTTACATCCTGCGCATATGCAAATGACACAAATACCAATGTAACTAAAGTAAGAACTACTTTTCTCATAATGTAATCTATATAAATTATAAAAATCGGGGTAAAGGTATAACAAAATGTCATAGATACTAGTTGCCCATTATAGAAACGAACTTAAAAGAAGTTTGTTTTTCTAAATAAAAAATAGTAATGGCTGCAACCTTACTCCCCTTTTCTTCGTCTAAACAACAGTAAACAACCTGAAACAGGACCGGCCATTCTGGAATAAGGAATTAAAATCATAAAACGACAATGAAAAGATTATTAATAGCCATACTGTTAAGCAGCATGGTACAGGGAATCTTTGCCCAAAAGATAGAAATAAAAGGTACTATACGTAATACCACAGATAACGAAGCCGTAGAATTTGTAAATGTGGTGTTACAAACCATCGACTCTACATTCGTAAGTGGGGTATCAACTAATAACAACGGCAATTTCATTTTCAATAAGATAGATGCAGGAGATTACAGATTAGTACTTTCCAGCATCGGCTACAATACACAGTATGTTACGCTGAATGGAGTGAAGCGTAATACAGATCTGGGAGATATTCATATGGAAGATGCCGCTGTAGCATTGGAAGGTGTAACCATCAATGGCTCTAACCAAATCAGTCGTCCGGACCGGAAACTGGTATTCCCTTCCGAGCGACAAATGAAAGTCTCTACCAATGGCGTCAACCTACTACAAGAACTAATGCTTCCGCGCATTCAGGTTAACCCGATGAACAATGAAATCGGAATATCCGGTGGTGGCGAATTACAAATACGTATCAATGGAGCAAAAGCAGATATCAATGAAATAAAGGCCTTACGCCCAGCTGACATTATCCGCATAGAATATCATGACAACCCGGGATTACGTTATGGTAATGCCGAGATCGTACTCGATTACATCGTTCGTCGCCCCGATACGGGCGGAAGTTTCGGCACAGATCTTAGCCAAGGAGTCAATGCTATGTGGGGAAATTACAATATATTCGGTAAAGTCAACCACAAAAAATCCGAGTTCGGACTTTCTTATTACATGGGTCCCCGTGATTTCTATGGCATGTACCGGGATAATGAAGAAACTTTCCGCCTGGCAGATGGTAGCACCATTCAGCGAATGGAAAAAGGAGAGCCCAGTCATGCTATGTTATTTATGCAAAATCTGAATGTGAATTACAGTCTCCAAGCATCCCAGAATTCTTTATTCAGCGCTACCTTCCGCCTGCGCGGTAACAATCAACCGAATTGGGATTATCAGGGAGTACTTTATAATGTAAATGATGAAACGGATATGGTAAATATGATAGACCGTACAAAAAATAGTTGGACGCGCCCATCCTTAGATCTCTACTTTCAACAAAGCCTGAAAAACAAACAGACTTTGGTATTCAACTTGGTAGGAACCTATAACCGGGAAAAATCACACCGTATCTATCAGGAAAGTCTTCACGATGAAATGCTGACCGATATAAACAATGATGTATTGGGCGACAAATACTCCCTGATTGGGGAGGCCATTTACGAAAAGCAATTTTCAAAAGGTAATGCGCTGAGCTTCGGTTTGCAGCATACCCAATCTTACTCTAACAACGAATACCGGAACGGGCATAATTACGATACCCGGATGAATCAGGGAAATAGTTATATATTCAGTGAATACCGTGGCAAGATAAACAAACTGGATTACAGATTAGGAATCAGCCTAACCCGTTTCTATTACAACCAAAGCGGAAATGATGATTCTTCTAAAAAGTACAGTGTAAACCCGAAAGCTACATTACATTACACTTTTTCTGACAATTCATACCTCCGTTGGAAAGCCGAAGTATTCAATGCAACTCCTTCATTGAGTAACCTGAGCGCTATAGAACAAACTATAGACTCTTTCCAGATACGCCGTGGTAATCCGAACCTGAAATCGTACATGTGCTATCGTACGGAACTGACTTATGAGTGGAAAAAAGGTGTTTTCTACAGTAACCTATGGGGTGCATACGATTACCGTCCCAATGCCATTATGGATGAAAAGTTACAGGAAGGCAATAAAATAGTACAAACGTGGGATAACCAGAAAGACTGGCAAAAGTTATCCGGACGTCTGATGCTCCGCGTAGGGCCACTATGGGATATGCTGCAACTTTCATTCACAGGAGGAGTCAATCATTATATGAGTCATGGAAACAATTACTCTCACACTTATACCAACTGGTATTACGAAGGACAAGCTTCATTCAATTACAAACGATTCTCCTTGTTCTGGCAAATCAATACCAATTGGAACAACTTTTGGGGAGAGACCCTTTCAGGAGGAGAAAACATCCAGATATTAGGTCTATATTATAAATATAAAGATCTCCGTTTAGGTGTAGGTGCCTTCAACCCATTCACTGATAATTATAAAGTAGAGAATGAGAATTGGAATCAATTTGCCTCGTACAAGACTAAAAGCTACATTAAGGAAAGCTCACGTATGTTTCTGGTCAGCTTATCCTACAATTTCTCTTTCGGACGTAAGTTCAAAGTAACACAAAGAAAAGTAAACAATAGCGATAATGATTCAGGAGTAATGAGTACGGGAAAATAAGGTTAAACAATTTCCCCGTCAACCATGTGCACCGTACGGTCCGTAATCTGTGCCAGTCCTTCATCGTGGGTGACAATCACAAATGTTTGTCCGAAACGATTGCGAAGGTCGAAGAAAAGCTGATGCAATTCTTCCTTATTATGAGTATCCAGGCTACCCGAAGGCTCGTCAGCCAGTATCACAGCCGGATGATTAATGAGGGCACGGGCTACGGCCACACGTTGTTTTTCACCACCCGAAAGTTCATTAGGCTTATGTCCGGCACGATCAGCCAGTCCCATAAACTCCAACAGTTCCAATGCGGATGCAGTAGCCTCTTTCTGCCCCACACCGGCAATAAATGCAGGTATCATCACGTTTTCCAATGCCGTGAATTCCGGTAAAAGCTGGTGAAACTGAAAGACAAACCCGATATGTTTGTTACGGAAAGCCGACAGTTCCTTCTCCTTCATACGGCTGACCAAAGTACCGTCGATGGTTACCGTTCCGCTATCAGGGGCATCCAAGGTTCCCATAATTTGAAGTAAAGTAGTCTTTCCCGCTCCACTCGGACCAACGATACTAACAATCTCGCCCTTATCTATATTCAAGTCAATCCCCCGCAAAACTTGCAGGCTACCGAAACTCTTGGTTATTCCTTGTAATTGTATCATATATACTTCATCTTTATCTAATGTTAAGTACTGATTCTTTGCCACCGCATTGCATCGACGGTCCCACCGCGTGGGCAAATTCCTGCCAATGCGATGGCAACGTCTTGCCAACATGGTGGCAAAAGATATGCTTGCCGATCATAATCTCTTCAACACATACTCCGCCAGATAGCATCCAAATACCGCCGGCATATAGCTGACTGTTCCGCATGTTGATTTCTTATTCATTTCATCCTCTGTCAGCAACACCGCTTTCGGATCCGCCTGTTCCGTACTGAATACCACCGGAAGTTTACGTTTAATTCCCATTTTCTGAAGCCGTTTTCTGACTGCCTTACTCAACCCGCAATGATAGGTATCCCATATATCGGCAAAGCGAACCTGGGTTATATCACTCTTTGCTCCGGCTCCCATACTGGAAACAATCTTAATATGTCGCTTTAAAGTTTCTGCAATCAAATAACATTTCGGAGCCAGCGTATCAATGGCATCCACTACAAAATCATAGGATGCTGCATCCAGCAGTTCGGGAATATTCTCATCTTTCAGGAATACCGGTAACACCGTCAATTCAATTTCCGGATTAATATCCCGGAAACGTTTCTCCAAGATTTCCGCCTTGCTCATTCCCAATGTAGAATGCAAGGCCGGAAGCTGACGATTGATATTCGTAGGTTGCACTGTATCCGCATCCACAATCGTCATGCGTCCCACTCCGGCACGACAAATCATCTCCGCTGCATACGCTCCTACTCCACCAAGCCCCACTACAAGCACGTGTGCCTGCTGCAAACGTCCCATCTTCTCCTCACCCAATAAGAGCCGTGTCCTCTGTCTCCAATCTTCCATTCTCACTAATCACTTATCACTTTGTTGCTAATCACTAATTACTCTTCTTGAACCATTTATAGAACCATTTGCCTACCTTTTCATAATGCTGATCTTCATTATTACCACGTGGATTAGAGAAAGACAGCATATCTTGCGGTTCACCCAACTGATCCGGATAGAGCACTATCAAACTATTGTTGGCAAAATACTTTCCTAACTGGGCAGGCAGTCTTTCGAATGCAGGATCATAAGAAATAGAACCACGGCGGGCACTGATAATCACCAGTAAGTGATCATAATTCACTTGTCCGGTCAACAACAATAAATCCCCCCAATCATCCAAACGGGAGAAATCAGTCATTGTCGAGCTAAACCTCTTCTTTACCAGTATTTGTAAGAGTGTAGTAGTTTCTTCATTAGCGAAGAAGTGCACCCGGCATCCTAATGTACTTCCCATACGGCAGAAATGTTCTACCCACTTCTGGAAACCCGCTTCATATTCTGCTTTCGGCGGAACAGCAATATTAATTCTCCGTATAGTATTAATCGGCATCAGGAACTTTGCAATCATCACTTCCCGGTGCAAACCTTTCAACAGGTTCTCCGCCAACATACCAAAGAAGGAATCCACAATATTAACTTTACGGTGCAAACCAATGATCACATCCGTCACCCCATGCTCTTTTGCCGTATGAATGATACCTGAAGCAATATTCAAGTCATAACGGCTGATTTGTTTCAGCGGCACATCCACCGACGCCGTTATCATGGCTGCCTTCTCCAGATAACGTTTTCCGCGAAGTTCCAGAGCTTCCGATGCATTATTATCATTAATCACATTCAATGCCACCAGATTATCTCTTTGCTTAGGATCACGTATCAACAAGGACAGACTTACCAAATCTTCAATCGTATCCGGATTGGCAACCGGTATTAAAATCTTTTCCAGCTCTACCGGACGTTTTTCATCCTCCAGATGGGCCTCATCAATAGCGATCTTACGGGCAGCACGTTCAGTAATAAATGAACTTACCACACAGGTCACGAGGATTAGCAATACAGTACCATTCAGAACATCGTCATTCAGCAGTCTTTCACCATTAGGCAGAATTATATTATATCCGACCAGTACAGCAGCCAATGTAGCCGCAGCCTGGGCATTGCTCAAGCCGTACATCAGTTCCCGCTCAATAGCTGCCATTTTATATATCTTCTGCGTCAGCCAACAAGCAATCCATTTACCAGTCAAAGCAACAGCAATCATTACTCCAGCCACTTTCAATGCATCACCATGACCAAAAATCACATGTATATCAATCAGCATTCCCACACCGATCAGGAAGTAAGGAATGAAAAGTGCATTACCCACAAATTCCAGATGATTCATCAATGGAGAAACATGCGGAATAAGCCGGTTCAATACCAAGCCGGCAAGGAAAGCTCCGAGAATGCCTTCCATCCCTACAAATTCCATTAAGCCTGCCCCCAGGAATACCATGGCAAGCACGAAAATGAATTGCATCACATTATCATCGTATCTGCGGAAGAACCAGCGCCCAATGCGAGGGAAGAAGTACATAATCAATCCACCCAGGAAAACCACTTTGACAACCAGCCATACCCAGAACAGTCCACCGGATTCCCCTTTAAACATACCACCTACCACAGCCAAAACCAACAGTGTAAGGGTATCAGTCACCGCCGTACCTCCCACTGCAATACTTACACTACGATGTCGGGAAACGCCATATCGAATCACGATAGGATATGCCACCAGCGTGTGCGAAGCATACATACTTGCCAACAGAACAGAAGTGATCAAACTATATTTCAGGAAGGTCATGTTCACCACAAGACCGATCATAATTGGAATGATAAAAGCCAGTAACCCCAACATTACGGCCTTTCCCCTATTTTGCTTGAAGTCTGACATATTCATTTCCAGACCAGCCAGAAACATGATATAGTATAAACCCACCTTGCCAAACAACTCGAAACTACTATCCCGTGCTAAAATATTAAACCCATGCTCGCCAATTACCAATCCTGCCAATATCATACCGATGATATGTGGGATACGAAGTCTGTTCAACAAAATAGGAGCAAACAATATAATAAGAAGTACAAGGAGAAATATCCATGTAGGGTCGGTAATGGGAAGTTTTAGACTGAAGTCAAATAAGTCCATGGGCTTCAAGTTTTAGGTTTACGTTGCAAAATAACAAAAAACTTTTCATTTTATACGTTGTCATACAGCAAATTGTTATAAATTTGCAGCCAATTCTATCGTTTTTAAGCATAGAAGAACATTTTTATAAACTTAATTAAAAAACAAAAGAAAATGAAAGTAGCTATTGTTGGAGCAAGCGGAGCCGTGGGACAGGAGTTCCTGCGTGTGCTCGATGAAAGGAATTTCCCGTTGGATGAGTTAGTGTTGTTCGGTTCTAAACGCAGTGCCGGAACAAAATACACATTCCGCGGTAAACAAATCGAGGTAAAACTCTTGCAACACAACGATGACTTTAAAGGGGTTGATATCGCTTTCACTTCCGCAGGCGCTGGTACCTCTAAAGAGTATGCCGAGACCATCACTAAACATGGTGCCGTGATGATCGATAACTCCAGTGCTTTCCGTATGGATAATGACATACCTTTGGTAGTTCCCGAGGTAAATGCTGCCGACGCAAAAGATCGTCCACGCGGCATCATCGCCAACCCTAACTGTACCACTATACAGATGGTAGTGGCACTGAAAGCCATCGAACAGCTTTCTCACATAAAGACTGTACACGTTTCTACGTATCAGGCTGCCAGCGGTGCAGGTGCTGCCGCTATGGATGAATTGTACACACAATACCGCCAGGTGTTAGCAGGTGAATCTGTTACTGTTGAAAAGTTTGCATACCAGTTGGCATTCAACCTCATTCCTCAAATTGACGTATTCACTGATAACGGATACACTAAAGAAGAAATGAAGATGTTCCACGAGACCCGTAAGATTATGCACTCCGACATTAAAGTAAGTGCAACTTGCGTACGCGTTCCTGCTCTTCGCTCTCACTCTGAAAGTATTTGGGTAGAAACAGAACGTCCTATTTCAGTAGAAGAAGCTCGTGAAGCTTTTGCAAAAGGCGACGGCTTGGTATTGCAGGATAACCCTGCCGAAAAGGAATATCCAATGCCTCTGTTCCTTGCAGGCAAAGATCCCGTTTATGTAGGTCGTATCCGTAAGGATCTGGCTAATGAAAACGGCCTGACTTTCTGGATTGTGGGTGACCAGATCAAGAAAGGTGCTGCACTGAATGCAGTACAGATTGCAGAATATTTGGTAAAAGAGAATGCTCTCTAAGCATTACCAATAAAATAGAACCATTGGAGAAATGGTTGCAAACGAAAAAAGAGGTTATCCCGGAAACGAGATAACCTCTTTTTCATACTAACCCATTGGCGGGATTCATTCATCTCGGCATGGAAATGAATTAAAGGTTAGTGATAAGATTTTGTTAGTTTACTGATAATCAATTAATAGTATTTACCAATTGGTTACTACAAGATGTAAAAGCATTTACTGCCGTATGTAACGACCTTTACCCCTTACTGTAACGACCTTTACCTCGGCATGTAACGACCTTTACTTCGGTGTGTAAATGGAGTTACCGTGTGGGGTTAACAAAGTTACCATTTGGCGTAAACTGAATTTCCATACGAGGAATCAACTTTCATGAAACAATAGGCATTCCTTTATAGCTTTTTCGACAAGCTTCTTTGCAGCAGGCCTGCACCCTGGGAAAAAAGATGTATCAAAAACTCCTTTCTTTGAAGCCTTACGCCAATTCCCGGTGATACGGCCTTGATGAAGAATAACAGGTTGGAATATACCAAAATTATTATAGGCATACTGAGTGTGCGATTCCTTTATACAGTCAAAGCGGTTTTTATAACTCACCAGATATTCATCAAACGGCGGAAGAAACTGAAGAATACTTTTCTCATCAACTTCCACCTCCCCGGTAAGTCCGGGTGAAGAGACATGTATCATCATCTCCCTGTCATTATATCGTTCTGTAATAACTTCCTGCCCAAGTGACGCTATAGCGCTACGTGCTTCACGTATGTTCAGTGCAGACCACCAAACGAAATCTTCCAGTGTTGCCGGCCCGTGACTTCTGAAATACCTTCGGGCGAGTTCAGCAAGAGCCTCCTCACGAGACAGTTCTATAGCATCCGGAATCCTTTCACAGGTCAATGCATAGGTATGTTTCCCATTCTTCTCAATACCACTGCATATTGTTCCGTCCGCCTCACCAAAACTTAGATACATTTTAACGATGGGTTCACTGAGAGTTATACCTTTCAAATGAAGCTGTTCAAGAACTTCCTGGCACGTCAGATGTTGTCCGGTCAGGATTTCTTCTATTTGGGGCTTGTACAGCAAACAATCCTCTTTTGTTAAGCCATGATGCTTTGCATAAAAACTGAACTTTGACAACATACTCTTAGTAGACAACTCGGTCATCCATTTTATATCCTTCCCCGGAATATAATGCCACGTAGGACGCATCACATGAGTACGCAAAATCCGCCCTGAATCCAATGCATCCTGAACAGCCGTCAACGAAGGTTTCGCTATACGCAACCCGACTGCCCACTTAGCCGCCCTGATCTCTTGCGCCTGCATAGCCCCCATCCATTCAACAACCTCCTCCGGCTTTTCAAACCGTGGTCCTGCAATTCCCTGTGATAACATTCTTAATTTAAGCATACTTCTAATGACAAAATTATTATTTTACTAATGGACAGCTTTTTACAAAGATAGAAAATATTTTATGATATCCAACCATCCCCCTATATCACAGCAAAAAAAGAGGTTGAACTCTAAGTAAATAGAATTCAACCTCTTTCAGTTACACCATTAACAATCTCACCTTATTTCCAGAACGGATTCTGTTCCATATTCGTATTCAAAGTCAGCTGAGTTGTAGGTATCGGATAGAAATAGTGCTTTGGTTCGTAGGTACGTGGCTGGTTAAGAGTGTTAGAACCAATCATATATCCATCACTATTCACATCGACTTCCGGATTCTCCACATTCTTCATGTTAGCTCCAAGATAGATCGTAGGATTTTTGGAGGAATCAAGTAAATCAAGTTTATGCCAACGAATTAAATCCCAATAACGAGTCCAGTTATCACACATCAACTCACAACGACGGCAACGGCGGATTTCCCATATCAAATTGCTAACGCCCATATTGTTGGCTGGATCAGCTTCCGGTTGAGTAGTCATACCGGGTAGTCCGGCACGTTCTTGTAACTTATTAATAGACTTATCAAGATCAGCCTGTGTCAATGTTCCAAGCTCTGCCTTAGCTTCAGCGAAGTTCAGATAGACAACAGACAGCCAGAAAAGCGGACAGTCAGTATATTGCTTGTTGATACTGTTACGATCGCCTACTGCCAATTCCTCCGGATTATCATACTTAGCTATACCATAACCGGTAGTAGAAGTAAATCCTGAAACTCCGGCACGGCTATAAGCACTACCCTTGAAACATAATACAGGGTCGAGAGTAACCGCCAATCGTTTATCGCGAACAGCAAGAACAGACTCAAGAGTGTATTTACCATCTGCATCTTTCACTGCAGCATCATTGGTATCCATTGTAGTGGTTGCTTTGGGCTTACCATCAAGGAACAGGTAATTATCAAAAGCATTTTTAGTCATGCCGCTGGTACCACTTGTATTAACAGTATAGTCAATGGTAGAATGCATGAAAACATTCTGAGAATAAGGCTTGTAGAAAATCATTTCAGGGTTAGAGCTAAGCGAAATTGAATTATAGTTTCCCTTGTAGCTCGGATTCAATGAATATCCCTTACTCATCAATGCTTCACAAGCAGCTACACATTCACGCAAGTACTTTTCAGCACGAGTGTTGTCAGCAGCCTTACCAGCATTGTCACTTGCATTACGATACTTACAGTAGGTACCTTCATACAACGTAATGTCAGCTTTCATAGCCAATGCCATATCAGCACTGAAACGTTGCTTGTTGGTTCCCGTAATTGTAGTCGAAGCATAGTTCAGGTCTTCAAGAACATTGTCCATTACAACATCTCGATCCGTACGTGGCCCGTAAACTACATCTTTGTCTGCCGGGTCTACAACTGTAGTTATCCATTGCACGTCACCATACATGCGAACCAATTGATAATATTCCCATGCCCGGTTCAAGCGTGCCAGACCTTCATAATTGGCCTTAACAGTTTCATCAAGAGAAGATGTTTTCAGTCCTTCGATAATATAATTGGCACGACGAATTTCAGTGAAAGGATCTGACCAATTTGTAGAAGTAGCCACTACACTTGTGTAAGTCCAGACTGTCGACTGATAGTCTACCTGGTCATCACTCAGTGTTTTGAAATAGAACCAGCCACCACCGCTGCCATTTCCATAACCCGAATAGTTGTTATAGAATGTATTGCATTGGTTGTCAAGGTTACTCGTATTACTCCAATATGCAGGAGTATTGGTAAAGGCATCCAAAGGTGCTTTGTCGAGAAAGTCATTACAACTTGTCAAGGCCATCAGTGCCATTGTTCCGTATATGAATAGCTTTTTCATCATTCTTATTGTTTAATAGTTATTATAAGGTTACCTGAATACCGAATGAGAAGGTACGAGTGATAGGAGTTGTACGTCCCCAGCCTCCATAGGTAAGGCCATCACCAGTACTGATTTCCGGATCAACTGGAAGATCACTGCCCTTGTAGAGCAAGAAGAGGTTACTACCGCTAAAATAGATACGTGCCTTTTCGATGAAGGCTTTACGGGTCCACTCCTTCGGTAAAGTATAACCAACAGTTACGTTCTTTAAACGAAGATAAGACATATCAGTCAAGTAACGAGATTGCGGATAATAGTTATTGGAACCGTTTGCAATACCCGATACAGTACCTTTGGCTTCATTTCCCGGATATAAACGAGGATAAGTGTTACCCTGGTTGATATCATAACCGGTAATTGTTTTCCAATCATCAGTATAGAATACTCTATTGAAACTTTTTTGATTATCGTAGATAGCCAAGTCAGCTGCACGCATCATCGGGAAATTCAAAGAAGAAATAGTCCAATCAGAACGTTTTCCCACACCTTGGAAGAATAAATCCAAGTCAATGCCTTTCCAGCTACCCCCCAGATGGAAACCATATTCATAACGGGGAAGTGAATTACCGATAACCTTCAAGTCACCATGATCATCAGCGGTTCCTTTTCCACCGTCAATTTCGCCACTACCATCCAAATCTTTAAACTTAATATCACCAGGACCATAATGGAACGGAGCACGCTCTAGTGCAGACTGACCGGCAATGCCCGGCTTGTAATTCCATGAACCGTCTGCATTCTGGCTGGTAAAATCAGATTCTTCAAAATAACGTTCTGTTTCGAAGCCCCAGATATCACCATAATTCTTGCCCGAATAGTAAGAACTGAGCAACTTAGTATCATTATTCCACTTTGTTACTTTTGTCTTTGAATCACTAAGATTGAAGTTAGCATACACATTAAATTCACCGAATTTATGATGCCAATCAAGGTTCAATTCCCATCCACGAGTGCGTAGTGTACCGGCGTTATCGTAAGGAGCAGTAGCACCTACACTGTTCGGAAGGACCTGAGCAGGAGCAAGCATATCACGGTTTTCACGTTGGTACCAGTCAAATCCTACAGTTAATTCATTATTCAGGAAACCTAAATCCAAACCGATGTCAGTAGTGCGGATACGTTCCCAAGTAAGAGACTTCGACACCAGTTTAGGCATATTGTACTGAGTCAATCTATTAGCATTAGCTCCATTGCCATCTACCCAATAAATATATCCCGTAGACGATGTATTTTCACGTTGACTGATCAATGCTTCAAACATATAGTCTCCGATAGCTTCATTTCCAATTTCACCATAAGATGCGCGTAACTTGGCATTGTTAACCACTTTCTTCAACGGTGCAAAGAAGGCTTCTTCCGAGAACCGGTATCCGATAGATGCAGAAGGGAAGAATGCCCATTTATCATTATGTGGGAATCTGGAAGAACCATCATAACGTCCGTTCACTTCTAACAGGTAAATACCCTTATAATCATAATTAATACGTCCGAAGTAACCGGCTGAAGCACGGGAAGTGTGCGACCAATTTATTTGTTGCCCGTCTTGGCTTGCCAGATTCAATTCGGGATATGCTTCATCATACAATCCTTTGCGGTATCCATATAAATAAGTATAATCCACTTCTTCAGCATTGGCTCCGACCATTACATTCAAATTATGGCTCTTTGCAAAAGTCTTGGCATAGTTGGCATACACATTCAAAGTCCAAGTATTCTGCTTGGAATTATCCCGCCAGATAGCCGAATTACTTTTGGTAACAATATATTTAGGAGTAGGCATTCCCGACCAGTCAATACCATAGACCGAGAAGTCTTCAGAACCACTGTTCAAGTTCTGAATTGCATAAGTAAAATCAGCATTCAACGTAAGTCCTTTTACTATTTCTGCTTTCAAGAATCCATTCAGACGGGTAAGGTCAGTTATTTCCTTACGGTCAGATGCTTGCTTACGCATAGACATGAGGCGAGTGTCATAACCATCGATAGTACCTGAAGGAATGAAGAAAGAACCCCAACGCCAAAGGGTCTGGTAAGTACTACTGTAAATGTCAGGACGTTGATAAGCCTTACGAGAGTAGTTGACACGTGCACCTACTTGCAACCAATCATATAAATTAGTCGTTACATTCACTGAAACATTATATTTCTTCAATTCATCGGGACGCACTTTCATAATACCTTCCTTCTCATCATAACCAAAAGAAAGGTAATAGTTAGTCTTACCAGAACTTCCCTGAACAGATATATTATGGCTTTGTGAAGGGGCTGCTTTGCTATAATAAATATCTTGCACGTCCCAGTCAGCATAATAATAAGGAGATCCGTCAATGATAGTATAATCACCTACATTACTATCGCTCTGATACGGTCTCATTTCACCATACTTCAGTTTTCTTCCGCCATTCTGTTGCGCCCATTTCTCGGCATAAGGCAACAGCTTGTCAAAGTACATACCAAAGAGCTCAACTTCATATTGGTTAGCATTAGCCTTGGCCTCTAATGCGGCTCTAAGCTGTGTGGGTACATCCGGGAAATTCGGAAGGTAAGTTGCTTGATCCCAAGCGAAATTATTACTATAGTTTATAGTAACCTTTTCCGTCGGTTTAGCACTCTTCGTATTAATTAAAATAACACCAAAAGCTGCACGTGTACCATAGATAGAGGTAGAAGCAGCGTCTTTCAGTACAGAGATACTCTCAATATCCTGTGTATTCAAGAAAGAAATGTCATCCATAGGAACTCCATCCACAACAATCAACGGATTACTCTTTTCAGAATTACTTAACGTACCGACACCACGAATACGCATTGCAGCACTTCCGTTGATATCACCATTTTCAGTTGTGATACTCAAACCAGGAACCGCACCTTGCAGTGCTTTGGTTACATCTTGCTGAGGACGGCCTGACATCGTTTTATTCAAGTCTACAGTAGTAACTGCACCTGTTAAATTGGCTTTCTTTTGTGTACCGTAGCCAACTACTACTACTTCATCCAATAATTCCGTATCTTCCTTCAACACAATTTTCATAGTAGGTGTAGCCTTTACTTCCTGAGGCTGATAACCTACGAATGATATTTTTAATATTGCTCCTGATTTTACACTCAGTGCAAACTTTCCATTAACGTCAGTAACAATACCATTAGTTGTCCCTTTTTCTACCACACTGGCACCGATAACCGGCTCGCCTGTCGCATCTACAACCAAACCTGTAACATTGATAGATTGTAACTGCTCTGTTACTTCTGAAACATGATCCGAAGCAACCTGGTTAGCCATCGCATTACCGCTTCCTAAAAACAGTGCACTGATGGCTACTGCTGTGAAGAATTTGCTATTTGCTAATCCTCGTTTTTTGCGATCTTCATTCATAAATGATTGATAATTTTGTTGTTAAATAAAATAGTTCTCTCAAAAATTAGGGTAAGGATAATCAGATAGAAATAGTTAGTCAGATCTATTTCTTCTGTCAGACAAGTTTTTCTTCCATAGGCGTTTTTTCTTATTTATAGGTTTAACTTATATTTTATCTCTCTTATTATTTTTAGAGGTTTACCAAGTTCCAAGAGAACTTAGTATATGCAATATTATTCTATGGTTTACATTGTTTTCAGCCATATCTAAGACGTACTTGCTCCGTACCTTTTCCGTACTTTCTCCAGTCAGAAGTACCTCTGAGTGGAGAATGTACGGAGCAAGTACGTCTCAGGTATGGCTACGGTATGGAGAAGACTATAAAAATCGTTTTTTATTCCAGTTAATAAATATAGACTCTTAGGCTAGTTTCCTTTTTAAAGAAAAGCCTTTTATCCCTCTCGAAAAGTAGGTGTAAGCGTGGTTTCACAGGGCTACACACTTTCTTTTGAATGACTACACCCTTTGGCTGCAATGGCTACACCCTTTATTACAAAAGGTGTAGCCCTGCATAAGGGATGTTTTACATATTAGAAAACGGATTACATTTATTCAATATAGACTTGTGGAACTATCCGGTAACACATATTTTTTCTCGTTTCTACCCTATATCTATTGAATACTCATTTTATTGAGTAGTACACTCTCCAAGAACGAGATGATAAAATGAAGTTTTGGAAGTTTTTGTGCTGGTATATTAAAAAAAACTATATATTTGTATCCAATTCTAAATCTAACTGCGTATGAAACTGATTGCAGAGAGTGGTTCAACAAGAACTGAGTGGGCCTTAGTTGAAGACAATCACCTGATACAACGTGTTTTTACTGAGGGACTTAATCCTTTCTTCCAAACCCGAAGAGAGATCAGCCGAAGTGTGCGTTTAGGTTTACCCGAGACTTTTTTCAAAAGAAAGCTTGAGCAAGTATATTATTATGGTGCTGGTTGTACTTCTTATGAAAAAAAGAATGTATTGGGGGCCTCATTAGTAGCACAGTTCAAAACTCCGATTCAAGTAGAAAGCGATTTACTTGCGGCTGCCCGTGGTCTATTTAAATGTGAAGCAGGAATTGCGTGTATTTTAGGTACAGGTTCCAATTCTTGTTTTTATAATGGGAAAATTATAGTAAAAAATGTCAGAGCTGGTGGGTATATATTGGGTGATGAAGGCAGCGGGGCAGTGCTGGGCAAGCATTTTCTTTCAGACGTATTAAAAGGTTTAGCACCCAAAGATATTATGGCCGATTTCTTTGAAAAGTTTCGTATTAGCCCGAATGAAGTAATGGAATCTGTTTATAATCGTCCATTTCCTAATCGTTTCCTCTCTACTATTTCGTATTTTCTGGCAGATTATACAAGCGATGATTATGTATATGATCTAATAACTACTAATTTACGCAATTTCTTCATAAGGAATGTTTGCCAATATGATTATAAGAACTATCCAATCCGTTTTGTTGGATCATTGGCTTATAGTTATGCCAAAATTTTGAGAGAAGTTGCCAATGAGTTTGATATTGAGCTGGATATTATTGAAGAAACTCCAATGAATGGTCTAATTGACTTCCATTCATTAAATATTGAAGAACCTTAATATTTGTATATAAAACATATTAATAAGGGTGTAGCAACCTCTCATTTGCAAACATATAAATATAAAGTTAAATAAATGCAAAGGAATGTTCTTGATATTAAATTATAATATATCTTTGCTAAGAAGAAACGAAGAAATTGCGTTTCGTCACCTTTGTTAATAACGAGTTTATCTCTTAAAATGACCAACTAAATCGTAACAGTATTTAGTGTATTTTAATTTTTGACCGATAGCAGAAATACTAAGTTCTCTTGGAACGGTAAATGAAAACAAATAGAGATACTATATAAGTCAAACCTAATAAATAGAAGAAACGCCTATGGAACAGAAACTTACCTAATAGAAGAAATAATTCCGTTTATTTCTAATTCACTACCCTTACCCTAAATTTTGAGAAAATTATTTTGATTAACAACAAAATCATCAATCTTTTATGAATGAAGATCGCAAAAAACGAGGATTAACGCATAGCAAACTCCTCATGGCAGTAGCTATCGGTACGCTGTTTTTAAACAGTGGAAATGTACTAGCTACTCAGGTTGCCTCCGACAGCCCTTTGGAAGTGACAGAGCAACTACAAACCCAAACGATTAACGGCTTGGTTGTAGATGCCAACGGTGAACCGGTTATTGGAGCCAGTATTATAGAGAAAGGAACTACAAATGGTGGTATTACGGATATTAATGGTAAATTTACGCTGACTGTAAAGCCAGGAGCTACCTTAAAGATTTCATACATAGGCTACCAGACTCAAGAAGTGAAAGCTGCCCGAACTATGAAAATTATTCTGAAAGAAGATAGTGAATTGCTACAAGAAGTAGTAGTGGTAGGTTACGGTACACAAAAGAAAGCTAACCTGACAGGAGCAGTAGCAACAGTCGATGTAAATAAGACATTAGACAGCCGTCCTATCGCTGATATTGGTCGTGGATTACAAGGTGCAGTAGCGGGAGTTAATATCACGATCCCAACCGGTGAAGTAGGATCAGACCCTTTGATTAAAATTCGTGGTCAGGTCGGCTCTATTTCAGGAAACAATACACCACTCATCTTATTGGACAACGTGGAAATCCCAAGTATCCAGATGGTAAATCCTAATGACGTTCAATCTATTTCTGTTTTGAAAGATGCTGCTTCATCTTCTATTTATGGTTCTAAAGCTGCATTTGGTGTAATCCTGATAACCACAAAATCAGGGGCACAAAGTGATAAATTTGAAATAAGCTACTCGAACAACTTTTCTTGGCAAGATCCTGCTAAGAAAATCGAGATTGGCGGTATAGAAGCATTACAATATACATTGGATGCACAAACAAACAGAAGAGAACCGATGCCAGCCGGCGGTTTCTGGCGTATTAGTCCTGAAAGTCTGGAAAAGGCTATTGAATGGCAAAACCTATATGGTGGAAAAGTAAAATGGAATGATCCGGTAGTGTACGGTCGCGACTGGTTCTATGACGGAAAAGATAAATATGGATACAGACTTTATGACGGTGCTAAAGCCATGATTAAAAATTGGACGCCGACAATGACCCATAACTTGTCTGTTAACGGTAAGAGTGGCAAGACCAGCTATAATATCGGATTAGGCTATCTGGATCAGAGCGGTATGTCAAAAACGGCTAAGCAGGATGACTTCAAACGATACAATGCTTCAGTTAGTGTTACTTCAGAAATCAATAAGTATATTACTGTAAGAGCAAGCTCAATCTATTCAGATCGTAACAAACGCTATCCGGGAATTGGAAATACAACTGCCGACCCATGGTTATATCTTTATCGTTGGAGTCCGCTAATGCCTATGGGAGTGACTGAAAATGGCAATCCGTTAAAAGAACCTACCTACGAAATGGCAGCTGCTAATACGGATAACCTGCAAAATAAATACTACAATATCAATTTAGGTTTCACACTGAATTTAACCAAAAATTGGGATGTAAAGTTTGACTATACGTATGATAGACAAACTACTGAAACGAATTCATCCGTAATGCAATATGAGGCTGGTGAAATGTGGTATGCTCCCACCGCCTGGATGGAAAACGGTAGTCAGGTGTTTGTTAACGAACAAGGAGAGAGAGTAGAGACCGGCGGCATGCCTGCATATCGTTTTCCTGTGAACAAATACTATAACAGTTCCGGTCCAAGTGCCAGCCAAGTAGGCAATAACAGTAAATCTATTGATAATAATACTTTCAACATTTATACCACTTACAACTTGTTGTTGGGCCCAGAAAAGCAACATGCATTCAAGTTTATGGCAGGTATGAACAGAGTTACCAATAAATGGAGTTCATATAAAGGTTGGAAAACAAATCTAATTGACTTGACAAATCCGCAATTCCCGTTGGCTTCCGGAGATCAATTTATTGAAGGAAACCGTAACTGGGAAGCGCAGTTAGGCTTTTTTGGTCGTCTCAACTATTCTTTTGAAGATAGATATTTCGTTGAAGCAAATATACGTCGGGATGGTTCATCCAAGTTCCCAAAGCATCTGCGTTGGAAGTGGTTCCCTTCTTTCTCTGCCGGCTGGGTATTTACCAATGAAAAGTTTATGGCACCTATTAACAATATCTTAAGCTTCGGTAAATTCAGAGCTTCATGGGGTAGTATTGGTGACCAATCCGTTTCAAACACTCTGTATAAATCCATATTGTCAGATGGTCAATCATCATGGCTGGATGGAAGTGGAAATAAAACACCTATGTTCGGTACTCCATCATTGGTGGACAGCGATATTAGCTGGCAGCAAATTGAAACGTTGGACTTCGGTATCGATCTCAGATTCTTTAATAACAAATTCGGAGTAACTTTCGACTGGTTCCAACGTGATACGAAGAATATGATTATTCCTGGTGAAAGCCTGCCGGTAACTCTTGGTGCAGCTGCCCCTAGTGGCAACTATGGTAGTTTGAGAACCAAGGGTTGGGAATTGTCAGCTGACTTCAACCATCGTTTTGCCAACGGGGTGGGTATTAATGTGACAGCATCTATATCAGACGCATCAACTTTCATTACAAAGGGTGCTGACTACCTGACTCCATGGGAAGATCGTAGTTTGGGGACTGTCTACTCGACCGGAAGGCGCTATGGGGATATTTACGGTTTTGTAACCGACAGATTATTCCAAAAAGAAGATTTTGTATATGGAGCAGACGGCCAGATTGAAAAGATTATCGTTATTTATAACGGGACAGCGCGTACCACCTATAAGCAATCTTCAGAATATCCAGTTTATCAGGTGCACTATGAAGATGGGAATAAACTAATCTTCTCTCCTGGTGATACTAAGTTTGTAGATCTTGACGGTGATGGTTACATTACTCCGGGTACCAGTACAAATGGCAATCCAGGTGACCAAACTGTTATCGGTAATACTACTCCTCGCTATGAATACAGTTTCAGATTAGGTGCCGATTATAAAGGCTTTGATTTTTCTATTTACTTCCAAGGTATTGGAAAACGCAAGATTTGGGGTAGCGGCCAATTAGCAATTCCTGGGTATAATGCAAAGGAAGGTGCACTACCTAAGACCTTTACAACAGACTATTGGACAGAAGAACGTACCAATGCTTTCTATCCCAGAGCATGGGACTTAGGTGGCAGTGATACTGGATTTGCTATGCAGAAACAATCCCGCTATCTACTGGATATGTCTTATTTAAGAATCAAGAATATAACATTGGGATATACCGTTCCGACAAATATCTTATCTAAGATATACATCAGCAAAGCAAGAGTCTATATGTCATTGGAGAACTTCTTTACATTTGATAACCTGAGAGGATTACCTATTGATCCGGAAGCTATATCAGGATATTCTATGTTCTCCACCAATTATAACCTTGGACGTACAGGTACCGGTACACCGGTATTCAAAAGTTTATCATGTGGTGTTCAATTAACCTTCTAAAATAGAATCATTATGAAATTAAAAATATTTATAATTTTAGCCGGTGTCGTTTTATTATTTACGAACTGTAATGATGTGCTCGACCGCCCGTCATTGACTACGGCTGAGGATGATGCATATTGGACCAATGAAGATAGAGTACGTCTATATGCTAATGCTTTTTACACAAACTTCTTTGTGGGGTATGGATTAAAGTATACAACGACTTATGCTCCTAACGCCAATTATACGTTTAATGACGATGCAGTGAGGATGTCCACTCAAACGCAGTTTGGGCGTACAGTTCCTACATCTAAAGGAAGTACAAGTCTGGACATGATGTGGCAAAGTGAATTTACCGGTCCTACATGGAATTTTGCCTGGGTTAGAAAAGCAAATGTTATGATTGACCGCATCACTAATCTGATGCCTGAAATATTGACAGAAGAACAATATAACCATTGGACAGGTGTTGGACGCTTCTTCAGAGCACTGGAATATGCTCGTCTGGTAAATGTTTTTGGCGATGTTCCTTATTACGACACAGAAGTTCAGAATACGGATAAGGATGGCTTATACAAAGACCGCACTCCGAGAAACGAGGTTATGGATGCAGTTTACAACGATTTTGAGTATGCATTACATAACGTTCGTTTGAATGATGGAGGTCAATATGTGAATCGTTACGTAGTAGCTGCCATGGTTTCAAGATGGGCTCTGTTTGAGGCAAGTTGGCAGAAATATTATTACAAAAATAACGAACGGGCTAAAAAGTTCTTCGATCAAGCTGTTGCTGCAGCAGAGATGGTTATGAATAGTGGCAAATATGGTATTGTTGAAGATTTCCGTAAATTATTCGGTTCTACTGACTTAACCAACAGCAAGGATTGCATTTTATACAGAAAATATGATGCTGGTCAAAATGTTACGCATTCCATCGCATCAACTTGTAATATGAATGACCCTACCGATGTTGGTCCAAACCTGGATTTGATTAAAGCGTTCATCTGTACAGATGGTAAGGATTGGCAGACTTCTTCTTTGGAAAATGTAGATGATTTTACTCTTAGTAATCTGATTAAAACAAGAGATTCTCGTTTTGAAGCCAGCTTCTATACTAAACCCACTCCAAGATCCAAGAGTAGCTATTTATATGTAACAAAGTTTATCCCACGAAGTGGACTGAGCTATATTGAAAGTGGTGGTTCTCCGGCTGCCGAATTCCAAAGCGAGAAAAACGTAACAGGTTATCCGGTACTGCGTTATGCTGAAGTCTTGCTAAACTGGATTGAAGCGAAAGCTGAACTTGCAACACTGGGTGGTGCAGAGGTCTCTCAGAGTGATATAGATATATCTATCAATCTGATTCGCAAAAGACCGGTGGCAGATGAAGCCAAAGCTTTAGGAGTAACTATGACAGCTGAAATGAAGCTGGACGCACTTCCACAAGATCCCCATAGAGACCCTACTGTACCGGCATTGCTTTGGGAAATCAGACGGGAAAGAAGAATGGAATTTGCTTTTGAATTTTCACGTATCATTGACTTAAGGCGTTGGAAAAAGCTGGAATACATGGATACCGATAAGAATGAAGATTTGTTGATTGGTACCTGGGTTAATTTCAACAATGAAGTAAAAAGCGAGTTGAAGGATGAGAATAAAGGGAAACTCAGAGTAATGGGCAAAGACGGAAGCTTTACAGTATATGATGGAACTAATGCAGCTAAGATGAATGGTTTCTTCTATCCCACACAGAATCAGGGTAGACTACCATTCCTGAACGTTCCTAACGTTAATCCGTATCTTTCTCCTATTGGTACGAATCAAATTTCGGACTATAAGAATAAAGGATATACTTTGACTCAGACTGAAGGTTGGCCAACAGACATCAATTGACAACATGAATCAATGAAATCATGGAAATTATTTTAAACTAAAACATGAGATTATGTATAAATTAATAAGAAATATAGGATTTTTGGCTGTATTGCTGGGACTTGGTCTGGTATCCTGCGATGAGGATTATCCGAAAAGCCATATAGCACCTTATGATACCGAACTTCTTTCTATCAAAATAACCAATGCAGGTGCAGATGGCAATACAGTTGTAGAAGGAACTATTGATGAAGACAATAAAATCATCAATTTCCCGCGCTTGGATATGACAACGAACTTCTCTGCTCTTAATCTGGACGCGAAGCTTTCTGATGGAGCTACTCTTCAAAATTCGGTATTGGATTTCTCCATGGATGAAGAAACTGCTTCTAAAACTTTGGTTCTTCGGATAGTAAATCAAAAGAGATACAAAGAATATTTTATAAGAGTCAGAAAAAGAATTCCGGTATACGGAGCTGATTTCGAGAAGCCTACAGTATATGATTTCTCCGGAGACAATATCTATCCTGATTATGGAAGTCTATTAACAAGATGTGCTTCTTATGATGGTGAACATGTATTGATTGTCAGCAGAAAAACTGCTCCACATCTTCTTAAGGTGTCTGAACTGAAGAAAGGTGAAATTAAACCGATAATGTTGGATCTTACGGGTGTAACGGGTGGAACCTATTCTTATAATATGGGAGCATTGGCAAACGGACATGTATATATTGCATCCCTATCAGGTTCTCAAGCATCACCATTGAAGATTTATTATTGGGATACACCAACTTCTAAACCTGAAGTTATTGCCGATATCAAAGTATCGGACATTCCTGGAGCTGGAAACAGACATGGAGATAATATATCAGTCAACATCGATAAAAACGGTAATGGATTTATCTTCTTTGGAGATAATGCGTCTACTAAATTTTTGAGATTGACCGTAAGTAATCATAAGACAATAGGTGAACCGAAAGTACTGACTTCAAGTGCTGATGCGACTATGGTTACCAATGTGTATAGGATAGAAGATACAGACCAATATGTATGGTCAGGAGTAAGATTGCCCGTTACATTGGTTGATGAATCTCTTGGAAGTAAATATGCAATGAACAAATCGAACTTGGAAACAGAAGCGGTTGCTCCCAGGATATTTACCTTTAATGAGGAACGTTATCTGATAGTTTGTAGTGCCGGACAAGGAAGTGCATCCAAAGCAACTCCTTCCTTGGTTGTTTACAATCTGACCAAGGGGAGTACAGTGGCTGAAGCAATGCAGAAGTTTGATGAAGGAGATAATCATAATCCTGATTATAAATTCATCTTGGGTGGAAGTGGTAATGGAGCAGCTCTGGCACAAACAGATTATCTTATAGAGAAAGATGAAAATGGAAAGGATGCTAAACTCTGCATTTTCGGCTCACGTACAGATTCTGGATTTGTAATCTGTGAATTCCCTATCAAACAAGAGGAAGAAGATTAATAACTATCTTCGTTTTTTAATCAAATAAATTATAGTATTAACATAGGAGCCGTCTAATGAGTGAGAATTAGGCGGCTTCATTATTCTGAATTTAGGAATGAAATATTTGAAATATATAACCTTGATTATTTTCATTGCATTTGTCGCATCTTGTAGTAAGGACAATGAAGATGATATTATACCGCCACCGGAAGAAAATACGCCTTCGACTTTGCCTCAAAAAGAGTTACGTGGAGTATGGGTAACTACAGCCTGGGGTATCGACTGGCCCATGGAGGAATACAATGCTACTGTTCAGAAACAAAAGTATATTGACTATCTGAACTTATTACTCGAAAACAAAATGAATGCAATATTCTTCCAGATTCGGGGAATGGCAGATGCATTTTATGATTCGCAATACGAGTCTTGGAGTAAGTATATCACAGGAACTGCCGGAGTTAAGCCAAGTTATGACGTTCTGGGATTTCTTATTGAAGAAGCTCATAAACGAAATATTCAATTCCATGCCTGGTTGAATCCTTATCGTATTTCCACCCGGGCAAATAAAGGTTCGGCATTTCCTCTGTTGGATCCAAAGATTCCTACTGAACTGACTAAGGATTACGAAAAGATTCGGATTTATAATCCGGCTTTACCCGAGGTGCAAACCCGCATAACACAAATCGTCAAGGAAATTATTACTAAATATGATGTTGACGGTATTCATATGGATGATTATTTCTATCCTGCATTAGAAGCGTCTGAGAGCATGAATGATAATGCGGAATATGAAAAATATGGTAAGGCACAATTTGATAATATTGCTGATTTCAGACGAAATAATGTAAATGTAGTAATCCAGAATATTCAAAAGACTATTATCGAGACTCGTCCTGATGTGATCTTCTCAATCAGCCCCGCGGCCAATATGGATAGTAACTATAATACTTTGTTTGCAGATGTGAAAAAGTGGTCGAAAGAAGGCTGGGTGGATGTTGTAATTCCACAATTGTATTTTGCTACGGGCACGGAAGAGAGCAGTTTTAATCAGAGACTAAATTTATGGTCACAATATATTTATGAGAATCATCTTTTAGTAGGATATGGAGTTTATAAATTTGGTGACCCGGCATATGGCAGCAAATTCCAGTCGTCCGAGGATCTGCAAAAACAGTTCGATTTTGCAAAAACAAAACCAAAAGTAAAAGGAAGTGTTTTGTATAGCGTTAAATATCTGGTAGAAAATAAAGTCAGGATTATGGATGTAATCAGGAATGTATATAAAACTCCTGTCTTGCTCCCCTACTTAGGCAGAACCATAGCTGAAAAGCCAAATACTCCGACCAATGTCCGCGTAAGTGGAAGTAATTTATCATGGAGTGGAGTACAAGCTGCTTATTATGCAGTGTATAAAGATAATGGCATCAACCAAATAGCCAGCTTAATAGGGACCACTAAAGATACCACATTCAAACTGAATGAAAAAGGAACTTATTTCGTAACAGCACTCGATAAGAAAAATGCAGAAAGTGATTTATCGGAATCTGTAACTTATTAAAGCTGTTTCATTCTACAAAATGTCCCTTGGCAATCAGAACATAAACAAATATAGTGTAATATATCGCTAATTAAATGGTCATTAATTTAATGACCATTTAATTAGCGATATATTAAAAAGTTAACGATCTTCTTTGTCCAATCTGCCAGATATAAAGGTATATTAATCAATGTACCATCCTGTTTCAAATTATTCAATGAATAACGCAGTTTATATGTCGGATGATAATTCGCATCATAAACAGACAAACTTTTACCTCCTAACCGAGTTTGAGCTTTCACCTCAACAGGGATAATTTCACCGCCAGACTGAATGACGAAATCAACTTCTGCTTTTCCTACAGAAGTCCAGTAACGTGGAAGAATATCATATTGAGGAACTAAACTCTGCAAAACATAATTTTCGGCAATAGCACCTTTAAATTCCGTATAAGTATCATTGCCAAGAAATACGATTTCGGACGGAAGACCGGATAATTCACGCAACAGTCCGACATCGGATAAATAGACTTTGAATGCTGATAGATCATCATAGGCCTTCAAAGGAAGAAACGGCTTGGTTGTACAAAATACCCGGTAAATCAAGCCGGCACTTTCCAACCAAAGCAAAGCGTCTTCATAATCCCGAGCACGCGCACCGGGCTTAACCAATTTATACAGGAACTTTCTGTTTTCCTTAGCCAACTGGCTAGGGATGGAATTCCAGATGTGAATAATACGGGGAATATCCTTATTTTCTGCATGTTTAGAGAAATCCAGAGTATAGGCATTCAGTATTATTTGCTGTTCTTTTTTCACTTTTTCCATGCCTTTGTTTTCGAGAAAATAGTTTATTGCGGCAGGCATTCCGCCAATAACCAAATATTGCTGATACAGTTCACTAAGCCTGTCGGTAACAAATTGTGGCAAAGGAGTTATTTCAGTAAGCTCTTCAATATAGTTGTATAGTTTTTCATTGGTTGTCTTTAAGAATTCCTTAAATGTAAGAGGATATAAATTCAGGAACTCAACTTTGCCTACCGGGAATGAATCGCCTTTAGACAAAGCTACACCTAACAAGGAGCCTGCCGCTACAACAGCATATTCAGGCGCATCTTCATAAAAATACTTCAATGCATTTAAGGCAGGATTGCATTCTTGGATTTCATCGAAAATGAGTAAGGTTTCGCTCGGCAGAATAGGACTGTCAGTGAGCAATGATAGTTGTGAAATAATTCGTGAGGGTTCCTTGGTTGTTTCAAATATCTCATGGATAGAATGATCCTTATCAAAATTAAATTTGACCGTATACTTAAACTCCGTTCTCCCGAAATACTCAAGAATCCAAGTTTTTCCGGTTTGACGTGCTCCTTTCAATATAAGGGGCTTTCTTTCGGAATTACGTTTCCATGCTTTCAAATCTTCTATTATGCTCCGATATAGTTCCATAGCTACAACTTTATATTCCAATTATTGGCATTATAACACAAAACAGGTTCCAGTTTTTGGCAAATTTACCAATAATCAGAACATAAGCAAATAATAATGGGACAATTATAGGTATAATTATTGCTTCAGCATATTCTTTGCTAACAATTTTGTATCATTAATCCTATATATAAGTTTAAGAATCTTCTATCATACTTCTTAGTCTTCAGGCTAAGATGCAATTTTGCACGGACTTTCTAATCCTACTCCAACTTACTAATAACAGTTTTTTGGAAAAGTTCCTTTCCAAAGAAATTATGCATTCTAAGAGTTCTACAGAATAGCCTTAAAAAAACTTTGCGTTCTCTTGGTACTTATATAGTACATAAATAAAAGTAATAGAGATAAAATATAAGTTAAACCTATAAATAGAAGAAACGCCTATGGAACAAGAACTTACCTAACAGAAAAGAATAGCCTCAGCTATTCAAATCAACTATCCTTATCTTTAAATTCGAAGAAGCTATTTTAATTAACAACAAAATCATCAATATTATGAATGAAGATCGCACAAACAAAAGCAATAGTACATAGCGAAGTACTCAAACTGCCACAACTATTGTATTATCCTGTAAGTCACGGCAATACAATAGTGTCACTATTTTATCCAACAAGAAAAACAATTTAAACCATGAGACTCTTATGAATAGATTTAAAGAAATCTCAATGGGCATAGCTGCTATGCTAATAGTACCTGCTATCAGTATAAATGCCAGTCCTAACAACATTGCGGGTAAACCAACTTCACCTGCTACTGAAGTAATGCAACAACAGACCCAAATCACGGTTAAAGGTAGAGTTACCGATTCTGCTGATGAGCCTCTTGCCGGGGCAAGTGTTCAAATACAAGGAACCGGTCAAGGCGTAATTACTAATGCTGATGGAAACTATACAATCGCTGCTAAACAAGGAGCTATACTCAAATTTTCATATATAGGTTGTAAGCCACAGTCTGTCAAAGTAACTAAGGCACAAATTAATGTGCAAATGGAAGAAGATGCCAATATGCTGAACGAGGTCGTTGTTACGGAATTCGGATTGAAACGCGTACAACGTGGTATCGGTTCGTCTGTACAAAAAGTAACTGCGGATGAAATTGCTGAATCCGGACGAGATAATTTCATCACAGCACTGCAAGGACGCGTATCAGGTATGAACGTTGTATCCAGCTCCGGTGCTCCGGGAGCGTCAACACAAGTAACACTACGCAGTATCACTTCATTGTCCGGTAGTAACCAGCCGCTTTACGTTGTCGATGGTATCCCAATGAACAACTCATCTTTCTCGGCAAGCAGTGGCATGGCTGTAGATGATGTTTATGATAGCCGTACATTGGACTTTTCATCACGTGGTAATGACTTCAACCCTGAAGACATCGAGAATATCACTGTGTTGAAAGGAGCCGCAGCTGCAGCACTCTATGGCTCAAATGCCTCCAACGGTGCAATCATCATTACCACCAAGAAAGGTACAGCGGGCAAGGGCAAGGTTTCATACAGTAATCGCTTCCGTTGGGATACATCCTATGGATTACCTGATCCCCAGACTAAATATTCTAATGGAAATTATGGTGTAACCAACTATTTCAATACAGCTCGTTTTGGTGGACTTTATCCTGAAGGAACTAAACTCTATAATAATCTTGATCAAATTCTGCAAACAGGATTCACACAGGTACACAATGTATCAGTGGAAACCGGCACAGAGAAGCTAACCATGCGGGCAGCCGCTTCATTCACCGATCAGACTGGCACTATTAAAAATACCGATTACCAACGTAGCAACTTCTCTTTATCAGGCAAGGCAGATATTACCAAGTGGATGCGTTTTGAATCATCCATGCAGTATGCATCTACTCAAAACAACAAAATGCCTAAAGGTACCAGCGGACCACTTTATTATGCACTCCGCTGGCCGCTTGTGGATGACATGAGTAATTATCTTGACCCAGACGGAGTACATATGCGTTATCCATACCCATATGTGGACGGAGACATGTACAATCCACTGTTCTTGATGAATAAGAACAAGTATTATGATGAATCCGACAGAATTATTGGTAACATAGCTGGTATTATCCAGCCGAATTCTCATATTTTCCTTCGGGCACAATATGGTTGGGATATAGGCACACAAACATTTGAAACATCAGAGCATCCGCTATGGGCTAAAAACAACTATGATATACAACCCAGCCTTGGTGGGGTATACAATTTGGCTAAAGAAAACTTCTCAGACCTTTCTATGAATATACTTGCAGGTTGGAATGATAAATTCTTTGATGGGAGACTGGCTGTAACCGCACAAGTTGGTTATCATCAGGTAGAAAACAAAATAACACGCTTGAGTTCTTATGGCAAAAATTACATCGTATGGGATATGGCTTCTATCAATAACGTAGACCAAAAAACCATTATCGCCAAAAAGCGCTCTACAATTCGCCGCATTCAGGCTATTTCCGCACAAGCAGAATTTGGCTGGGATAACATGGCATTCATTACCTTACGTGGGCGTAACGATTGGGCTTCAACACTGCCTACCGATAACCGGAGTTATTTTTATCCGGCATTGGAAGCCTCATTCGTCCTGACCGAATTGCCTATATTCAAAGGAAATGAAGTTATAAACTACTTGAAGTTAAGAGGTGCTGTAGCACAAGTGGGTAAAGACACATCTCCACTTTCTATTAATCCAGAACTGGAACCCACAGAACTTAGAGGAGGAGGCTATAAATATGGGTTCACGGGTCCAAACTCAAAACTGAAGCCTGAGATGACAACCAGTTATGAAATAGGAGCAGAAGGTCGCTTCCTAAATGACCGAATCGTTGCAGATTTCACTTACTTCCGCACTCGTTGTACCGATCAGATAGTAAGAGGCTTCCGCTTATCATACGCTACAGGCTTCGTCTTGAACACCCGTAATCTGGGTGACTTTAAAACTTGGGGCTGGGAAGGACATATCGATGGAGACATCATCCATAATTACAATGGATGGCGCTGGAATGTAGGTGTTAACCTTTCACATACCGGTTCTAAGACAATCAGCCTTCCTATGGCAGAATTTTATGACACCTATACCAATGGAAATACAGCTGGTATTCGTTTAGGAACAATGGTAGGTGATCCTGTTACTTCTATTCATGGTCTTGACTTTGAACGTAACGACAAAGGTGAAGTATTAATAGATCCCACTACGGGAGCTCCACGTGTAAGTTCAGAATGGACGCACATCGGTGACCGCGAACCTAAACTACGTTTCGGTTTCTCAACGGAAGTAACTTTCAAACGTCAATGGCGCCTTAGTGCAATGTTTTCCGGCAAATTCAAATCAACTGTAATTAATGGAACTGGCCGATATTTAGCACAAAATGGTATCGACTGGGATTCAGTGAAGAAACGCGAGCAAGGCTCTGTTATTATTCCTGGCGTATTGAAGGATGGTAATGAAAACTCAGAGAATCCGACACCGAACAATATCGCCATCACATACGGTAATTATGGTGGTACGATTTACGCGGGCTCTGCCCGGGACTGGGTTCAACCCAACATCAACTATCTGCATATGTCAGAATTACGTCTATCGTATACATTTACTGAAAAGTTCCTTAAAAAAGCAACTAATGGTCTGCTTAGTTATGCTCAAATTTACGTATCCGGAAGTGATCTCTTCACTATTACCAACTACAATGGTCTGGATGCTGTAGGTAATACAATGTCTGCTTCTGCCGGTGGTGTAGGTGGCGAAGGTTACGATACATGGGGAATTCCGAGTCCACGGGGTGTCACATGTGGTTTAAGCATACAATTCTAAATCATAAACCCTATTAATATGAAGAATATGAAGAAATTTATAATAGTTCCATTTTTATCTCTACTGATGTTATTCAATACCGGTTGTGACGACTATCTGGATGTAAATAAGAATGTTGACTCTCCTGATTATGTAGAAGACTACCTATATCTGTCTGGCATCCTGCAAACTTATCAAGACGTTACGTGGGATTTAACATATGCTATTCTGCCTATGATTTCCATGTGGAGTTCTACACAGAGTTCATATGGTTCCAATTATGGTAATCACTATTATCCACAAAGTAGTGATACTGGTGCCTTAATTTGGCGTACTGTTTACTGGAATCAAGGTATGAACCTTGAAAATTTACTGAACCAAGCCATTGAAGCAGAACATTGGCATCTTGCCGGCATTGGTTATGCCATTAAAGCATATAGTTGGGATATGCTGACCAAAGTTTATGGCGAATTGCCACTTAAACAGGCATTTGACAATGAACGCGTCCGGTTTGATTATGATTCTCAGGCTGACATCTATGAAGCTGTCCGTGAATGGGCTCGCAAAGCTATTGAATATTTGGAAATGGAAGATAAAACCGTTTACGGCTCAAAAATCTCTGCTAACGACTGGGTTTACAAAGGCGACATTACTAAATGGAAAAAGTTTGCTTACGGTGTAATTGTACGTAACCTGTCATCTCTGTCAAACAAATCAGACTTCCTCGAGAAGTATGCCGATGAATTAATTGAAGCCGCCAATAAATCATTGCAAACATCTGCCGATGATGCAATGGTTGAAATGGAGGGTGGCTCAGCGAGTGTATCTTCTTCTGGATTTAACAACTTCTGGGGAACGCAACGTGGAAACCTAGGTACCACTTACTATCAACATGATTATATGGTACAGATTATGACAGGAACCATACCTAAATATGGAACAGACGGTCAACGCATCAAACAGGCAACGCCTCCTAATCCATATTATCAATATGAATTGCTCGAAAAGCAATATATAGCAGATACACTGATTAACTTAACCGGCCACTATGACCCTCGTGTAGCAGTAAAATTGAGTACCGACAGTGACCCTGAATACCTCTATATTGACAATCCTGACAGTGTAAAAGCCCACCAATATTACGGAGGAAGGAATAATACTTCCCGCACCAACCCTGCTGGAATCAAGACTACTCCACATCTTTATGGCCGTACCACAACAGTAAAGAATTCCACAACATCTTTGCCTAACGATGGCATTGGTCGTTGGATATTTCGTGATGACGCACCTTATGTACTGATGACTGCTGCAGAAATTAAGTTGTGCCTTGCTGAAGCATATTGGAAGAAAGGTAATAAAGGAGCTGCTTATATAGCTTTCAAAGAAGGTGTTCGCAATGACTTGGATTTCACTGTCACCCCACTCTATCCGGGAAACAAGGGAGTTGTTGGTGGTGGAGACAAAATTACTAAAAGTGTCTACAATGCTCTGGCAAACGAATATTATGCCGGTCCCTACGTAGAAGGATTAGGAGAAGCGAATCTGACTCTATCGCACATCATGCTGCAAAAGTTTATTTCACTTTATCCTTGGGGAGGTATAGAAGCGTGGACCGACTTACGCAAATATCATTATGATATTCAGTATACTGGTGACTATCCAGCCAAGGGTAACGGTTGGGACGCCACACGTTTGATTGAAGTGAAACGTGATGAAGATGCCACGAAGGTATTCAAAGGTTACTTCTTGGGTGCTGCCAGAGACATCGAATTCCGAAATGCGGCATATAATCTTTATAATGATGGCTCGCCTTGTTATCGCATTCGCCCGCGTTACAATTCAGAGTATACATGGAACATAGAATCATTAGAGAAACTGAAACCGATTCCCGGTACAGCACCCAACTATCAGTGTTCTATCCCTTGGTTCGCCTATCCAGGTGAATACCCTGAAAACTAATGTTTTATTTTAAATAAATAATGATATGAAAAAAATAAAGTATATAAGCATTGCTCTTTTAGTCATCTTCTTTATGGGGTCATGTGAAAAGATGGAAGTGGATTACGATGCCATTCCAGTCGGAGACGATATGGCTCAGTTCCAAATAGGTCATTACACACCAGTAACGACATCAGCTGAAAATAATATCTATAAGGTAGAGTTGGATGGTAAATTGCTGGCTAATAATACCAATGTATTGAAATACTATAACACAATTCCCGGTGCAAGCAAGTTCTACTACGCCAAGCCAGGCAAAGCGAATCTAAAGTTGTATCAAGGAACCGATTTGAAGTTAGTATTCGATCAAGATATTACTTTAATCAAAGGAAAACAAAATGTCATCGTACACGACTATAATGCCAGTCCAATCATTTTGGAACGCAATTTTGATATTCCGTATCCACTGGATCCATCCAAAGCAACCTTTGACACAGATACCATCGGCTACATTCGTTTCATTAACTTGATGTATGAAAATGAGGGGCAACCCACCACAATGAAACTACAATATCAATATCAGTATACCTTGCATCCGCTTTATACGAATGCAGATAAAGACGCTGGTCTCATTCCAGACGGCAAAAAAGTAGGAGATGCAACGGGAGACGCAACTAAAAGTGCATGGCTCAATTTAGGTTCACCTGTCGCCTTTGGTGAAAGTACAGGCTTTCAACCTGTACCTGTAAAAAAGACAACATACATTGCACAGGGAGCTGCCCGCATAGATTTTCGCATAGTAGTAACAGCCACAAATGGTGGCGTACCCGGAGAAACAGTTATGGACAATGTAGATTGGTTACTAAAAGTCAATGGTAAGCTTTACACAGACTATTGGAATATTACCATCGGTCGTTATACGACTCATTACTTTGCCGGTCTTCGCAATAAAGCAACCGTTGTAAAAGCATACAGCTATGCCGAGCATTAGAAGAGACAAACTGATTTGGAATATCCAGTAAAGATTTTCCCATCATTTAAAAGGAAAGAGGATGTATCTCACAATGAGGTATATCCTCTTTCCTCTTTAAGATATCAAACATTGGACAAGGGAGTTTTAATTTGCAAATTAATAATTATAATACTAAAAATAATAAAATAAGTGTTTTTGATATTAAAATAAAGTCTATCTTTGTTGCTACGAAAATCCTCCTTAACAATAATACTATTATGAAGAAACTTCTGCTACTGACTCTTTTATTGTGCAGTGCCTTCTTGTGTCAAGCGCAAAAAGATCGAATCATTTTGGGTGACGAACAGACTTCCGAGTATTTTCCCATCCTGAAAGATAAGAAAATCGCTATATTCTCTAATCATACAGGAATGATAGGAGACAAACATTTATTGGATATCCTTTTGGAAAATAAGTTCAATGTGGTTGCCATTTTTTCACCGGAACATGGATTCCGTGGAAATGCAGATGCAGGAGAACACGTATCCAGCTCAGTAGACTCAAAAACGGGTGTACCTATCCTTTCACTTTATGAAGGCAAAGATAAGAAGCCAAGTAAGGCCTCAATGCAAAAGTTCGATATTTTAATAATAGATATACAAGATGTAGGGCTACGCTTCTATACCTATTATATAACAATGTGCAGGCTAATGGATGTTTGTGCGGAATATAATAAGAAAGTCTTATTGTTAGACCGTCCCAATCCAAACGGACATTATGTAGATGGACCGATTCTGGATATGAAATATAAATCAGGTGTGGGATGGTTGCCGATTCCTATTGTTCATGGAATGACATTGGGAGAACTTGCATTAATGGTAAATGGAGAAGGCTGGTTACCCGGTTCACGCAAATGTGATTTAGCTGTTATCAAGTGTAAGAACTATACACACCAGACAAGGTATCAGTTGCCAATTCCTCCATCTCCTAATCTGCCGAATATGAAGTCGATATATTTATATCCGTCTACTTGTTTCTTTGAAGCAACACCTGTCAGCTTAGGCAGAGGAACTTCACTGCCATTTCAGGTGTATGGACATCCCAATATGACCGGATATAGTTATAGCTTCACTCCAAGAAGTATTCCCGGAGCAAAGAATCCGCCTCAGTTGAATAAACTATGCCATGGAGTAGATCTGAGCAATACGAGCGATGAGGAAATCTGGAAGCGAGGAGTAGATTTGACCTATGTCATTGACGCCTACCGTAACTTGAATCTGGATGACCATTTCTTCCGTCCGTTCTTTGAACTGTTAGTGGGAAGAGATTATGTACGAAAAATGATTAAAGAAGAAAAAAGTGCTGATGAAATTAAAGCCATGTGGAAAGGTGATGTTGAAAAGTTCAAGGCACAACGTAAACCATATCTCCTTTATGAAGAGTAAGTTTATTACCGATATAAATCGTTCAATCGTAAATTAATAGTATGAGCCCGATATCCGTTATTATCACCATTGCCGCTTATTTTGCGATATTGTTCACTATATCCTACATAGCCGGCAGAAAAGCCGACAATGAAGGTTTTTTCGTCGGTAACCGTAAATCGGCCTGGTATGTTGTGGCATTTGCCATGATTGGGTCCAGCATCTCCGGAGTGACGTATGTATCAGTGCCGGGCATGGTAGCTGCCAGTAGTTTCGGTTATCTGCAAATGGTATTGGGATTTGTTGCGGGACAACTAATCATTGCATTCGTATTGACGCCACTATTCTACCGCATGAACCTGGTATCCATCTATGAATATCTGGAAAATCGTTTTGGAATGTCTTCCTACCGGACAGGCGCGTGGTTCTTCTTCATCTCCAAGATGCTGGGAGCCGCAGTACGTTTGTTCCTCGTATGCTTGACACTGCAACTGCTGGTATTCGAACCGTTTGGATTACCTTTCATTTTGAATGTAGCTATTACCGTAGCATTGGTATGGCTCTATACGTTCCGGGGTGGAGTAAAATCCCTGATATGGACAGATTCACTCAAAACATTCTGCCTCGTGGTATCGGTAGTTCTCTGCATCAGTTATATTGCTTCCGATCTTAATCTATCGCTTAGCAGTATGATCAGTACAATTGCCGATAGTGACATGTCACGCATCTTCTTCTTTGACGATATAAACAGTAAACAATATTTCTTCAAACAATTCTTTGCCGGGGCATTCACAATGATTGCCATGACAGGACTGGATCAGGACATGATGCAACGTAACCTCAGCTGTAAGAACTTCAAAGATTCACAGAAAAACATGATTACGAGTGTTATATCACAGTTCTTCGTAATTCTGTTGTTCCTGATGCTGGGTGTATTACTTTACATCTTTGCTGGTAACCAAGGCATTCAGGTAGAAAAGAGCGATGAGCTCTTCCCGTTGATAGCCACCGGCAACTACTTCCCTGCAATTGTAGGTATCCTGTTTATCATCGGACTTATTTCTTCAGCTTATTCCGCTGCCGGCTCAGCACTGACAGCTTTAACAACTTCCTTTACAGTAGATATCCTCGGGACAAAAGGCAGGACGGAAGAAGAAATCGTAAAGATACGCAAGCGGGTACATATTGGTATGGCTGTAATTATGGGTATCACGATATTCGTATTCAACCTATTGAATAACACAAGTGTAATCGATGCCGTATATATACTGGCAAGTTACACATACGGTCCCATTCTCGGATTATTCGCATTCGGTATATTCATGAAACAGCAGGTTCGCGATAAATATATCCCATTGGTAGCCATCCTTTCCCCTATCCTTTGCTTCATCCTGCAAAAGAATTCGGAAGCCTGGTTCAATGGGTATCAGTTCAGCTACGAACTGTTGATATTCAACGCTCTGTTCACGTTTATCGGACTCTGTCTGTTGATCAGAAAAGATAAGAACTAATAATTAACTTAATACATCATCCATGAATGTAAGACTTCATTTTTTGTTCACTCTGCTCACCGCCTCCCTGATCCCCCAGACGGGAGGCGCGCAAGAGCTTCCGACGGATGTCCGCCAGGAAATCGGTAAGTTTCTGGACGCAACCGCACGGAAAGAGGTTTCCGTAGGGCGCATCCGGATTGACTCTGTTGCCATTGAAGGAAATACGTTACAATTATTTGCTAACATGAACTGTGCATATATTCCTTTCCGGGAAGATAATGTGACAGAGATTTATCAAGGTGTGCAGGCACTGCTTCCGGCAGAGTTTTCAAAGTACAACCTGCAAATCCGCACGAATAAGCGTAGCATTGAAGAATTAATCCCCCAGGCACTACGCAGCAAAAAGGACAAAAAAAACAAAACATTCAATCCTGCCGGGACAAAACCTTTAGTAACGGCCCTTTCTACCCCCTATACCCCTACAAATGGCCTAAAGAACCGTCACATTGCCTTGTGGCAGAGTCACGGTTTCTATTATGAGCCCAAACTGACACGCTGGGAATGGCAACGCGCCCGCATCTTCCAAACGGTGGAGGATTTATATACGCAAAGTTATGTACTGCCTTTCCTTGTTCCCATGTTGGAGAATGCAGGAGCTAATGTGTTGATGCCCCGTGAACGGGATAGCCAAATAGCAGAAGTTGTTGTAGACAATGACGGTTGCCTTCACTCCCGTTCCGTTTATACAGAAAAGATAGGCGATAAGAACTGGATGCAAGGTACCGGTGAAGGTTTCGCCCATCTGCGCGATCAATACATCAATTTTGAGAACCCATTCCGTGAAGGAACCTTCCGCACTGTTGAGACGGTGAAAGGTAAGAAGGAGAAAGAGAGTACAGCCGAATGGATTCCTGAACTTCCGTCAACCGGACAGTATGCCGTTTATGTATCCTATAAATCATTGCCAAACAGTACGGATGATGCCCTTTACACCGTTTATCACAAAGGAGGAGTCTCTCAATTCAAAGTGAACCAACAGATGGGTGGCGGCACCTGGATTTATCTGGGTACATTTGGTTTTGATGCCGGAAAAAGCGATGCCGGAAAAGTTGTTTTAAGCAATCGTTCTGATAAAGCCGGACGTATCGTTACCGCTGATGCCGTAAAAATCGGAGGTGGTATGGGAAATATGGCACGCCGTATCTCTGATGCAGGTGCCACAGAGAATATTAAAAGTTCGGACGGCAATGCTGCCATAGTGCATAAAGAAATGCCGAAGATAGATTACCCGTATGAGATAAGCGGTTATCCCCGTTTCTGCGAGGCAGCACGCTACTGGCTTCAATGGGCAGGTATTCCGGACAGTGTCTATTCCGACAGTCAGGGTAAGAATGACTATACGGACGATTACAAATGTCGTGGAATCTGGGTGAATTACCTTGCCGGTGGTTCTACGGTTAATCCGACAGAACAAGGACTGAATATCCCGGTAGATATGGCTTTCGCCTTCCATTCAGATGCAGGAACTACGCTAAACGATTCCATCATCGGAACACTGGGTATCTACTATACCAACGTTTACAATGAAGAATACGCCAACGGAGCATCCCGCTATCTGGCACACGACATGACAGACCTGATTCAGTCAAATATCGTACGGGATATCCGCAGCCTATACGAACCGGATTGGACACGCCGCGGTATGTGGAACCAATCCTACTACGAAGCACGTGTGCCCCGTGTCCCCACTATGTTACTGGAATTACTTTCTCACCAGAACTTTGCAGACATGCGTTATGGTTTAGATCCACGTTTCCGCTTTACGGTAAGCCGTGCAATCTATAAAGGTATGCTGCAATTCATTTGCTCGCAATACCACATGGATTATATCGTTCAGCCGTTACCTGTCGACAATATGGCATTGAAAATGGCAGGCGAGAATGAAATAGAGCTGACCTGGCAACCCGTAGCCGACCCACTGGAGCCAACGGCAAATGCTGAAAAATATATAGTTTATACCCGCATCGGAGATAGCGATTTCGATAATGGCGTGTTGGTAGATAAGAATACCTATCGCACTGCCCTCCCTGCCGGCATGGTATGCAGTTATAAAGTAACTGCCGTCAACAAGGGCGGAGAAAGTTTCCCGTCCGAAATACTCTCTGCAGGACGTGCACTTAATAGCTATAAGCGATTAGTGATGAGTGATAAGCAAACAAACGCTAATCACTCAGATATCGTACTGATAGTAAACGGCTTCGACCGCATCAGTGCTCCGGCAGATTTTGTTGCACCTGCTCCCGGTGATACTTTATTCGCCGGTTTCTTAGATGATCTGGACCACGGCGTACCTTATCTGAAAGATATCAGCTACATCGGTAAGATGAAAGAATACCGCCGTTCCATTCCATGGATGGACGACGATGCTTCCGGCTTCGGCGACAGCTATGGTAATTACGAAGATAAAGTAATCGCCGGAAACACATTCGATTATCCCGCTATTCATGGAGCCGCCATTTTGAAAGCCGGATATTCTTTCATATCTTGCAGCGATGAAAGTGTGGAAAATAAAACAATGAACCTGAACGATTATAAGTATGTAGACCTGATATTAGGTAAAGAATGTCAGACCAAAATGGGACGTGGCGGTGTGAAGCCGTTAGAGTTCAAAACATTCAGCCAACCTATGCAGGAAGCTATCACCGCATATTGCGGACAAGGCGGAAACATTTTCGTCTCGGGTGCTTATGTAGGAACCGACCTGTGGGACAATCGCCTTGCCCCGGCTCAGGAATCCGATAAGAAATTTGCAACAGAAGTCCTGAAATATAAATGGCGCGTGGGGCAGGCAGCTACAGAGGGTAAGGTGAAATGTGTAGCTTCACCGTTCCCCGCCCTTTCAGGCAACTATACATACCATAATGAACTGAATGCAGACAGCTATGTGGTAGAATCACCGGATGCCATCGAACCGGCAACAAAAGATGCATACACCGTAATGCGTTATTCGGAAAACAACCTGAGTGCCGGAGTAGCTTACAAAGGCGACTACAAGACCTGCATACTGGGCTTCCCGTTCGAAGCATTGCGCACTGCCTCTGAAAGAGAAGCGTTGATGAATGCCATCCTGACATTCTTCAGTGAAAAAACTAATTCATTCAAGCAATAATATACTAAAACCAATCATCATCTATGAAGCGAAGACTTTTAATAATGTTCCTGTTGGGCTGCCTGCTACCGTTCGCGGTACAGGCACAACATGGCACATTCCGTTTTGCGCAAATAACGGACATCCATTTCAGCCCAAACAATCCCAACCCGACGGAAGACTTGCTACGTTCCGTCGCGCAAATAAATGCGACAGACAGTATCGACTTTGTTTTGGTTACGGGCGACATTACCGAAGAGGGCGACCGTGCCACCATGCTGAAAGTAAAAGAGGCATTGGATTTACTGAAAGCAAAGTATTACATGGTCCTCGGTAACCATGAAACCAAATGGAGTGACTCCGGTTGTACTGCCTTCGGTGAGATTTTCGGAGGCGAACGCTTTGAATTCGAGCACAAAGGCATCCTGTTTCTGGGCTTCAACTCCGGCCCGTTGATGCGTATGGCTTACGGACATGTCGTTCCGCAGGACATCCGTTGGATGACGAAAGAAATGGATAAGTTTGGAAAAGATAAGCCGGTTATACTCGCCACACACTATCCGTTACTGGATGGAGATGTGGATAACTGGTATGAAGTAACAGATGCAGTGCGCCCCTATAACATTCGTTTGTTCATCGGCGGGCACTATCACCGTAACCGGGATTTGCGTTATGATGGCATTCCGGGTATCTTGATGCGCAGCAACCTGCGTGATAAAGAAGGAAAACCAGGATACGGCATCTATGATATAACGAAAGATTCGATTCTCGTCTACACTCAGTGCATCGGCGAACCGAAAAAGCAATGGGCTGCTTTCTCACTGACTCAACCCTATTATGACCGCAATGGAAAAGCAGAGAAATACCCCGACTTTTCAGTCAACACAGAATACCCGAATGTGAAAGAACAGTGGGTAGTGCAAACCGGTGCAGGTATCTATTGTTCGCCTGCAGTAGAAAAAGACAAAGTGTTCGTGGGAGACGATATGGGTTACCTGACTTGCTACGCCTTGAAGAATGGAAAGAAACTATGGAATTTCCAGTCCGGTAAGCGCATTGTAGGTACTCCGGCTGCGGCAGATGGTGTAGTCGTATTCGGTTCTGCCGACCGTAACATCTACGGCCTGAACAGCAAAGACGGGAAACTGTTGTGGACTGTAAAAGCAAAAGATCCGGTATTGGGTGCGGTAACCATTGAAAATGGAATTGCCTACATCGGTGCCAGCGATTCTACTTTCCGTGCTATTGATATCCATACAGGTAAAGTAATCTGGGCATATACCGGTGTGAAAGGATACATTGAAACCAAACCACTGGTGACAGCCGACAAAGTGATCTTCGGTGCCTGGGACAATACCCTCTATGCATTGAATAAGGCAGACGGCAAGGAATTATGGAAGTGGACAGGCGGGCTGACGCGCATGCACTTCTCACCCGCAGCCGTATGGCCGGTAGCCGCAGAAGGCAAAGTATTTATCACCGACCCGCAGCGTGCCATGACGGCTATCAATATAGAAAACGGAAAAACTGTATGGCGCACTTTCCAGTCTATGGTACGTGAAACGATTGGTTTATCGGAAGACGGAACGCGTGTATTCAGCAAGACCATGAACGACAGTATTGTCTGCTATGCCACACAAGGAGATCAACCCCGCGAATTATGGGCAAGCGACGTCGGCTTCGGATACGAACATGCACCCTCCATGCAAGTGGAAAAGGGAGGTGTAATGTTCGGCAGCACCAAGGAAGGACTGATCTTTGCTTTAGAAGCCCAAACCGGTAAAGTCTTGTGGAAGCATAAGATAGGTAACTCACTGATCAGTACCGTAGTGCCGCTGAACGGGCGACAGGTATTGTTCACTGCCACCAGTGGCGAAGTAGGACTGCTACGAGTTAAAAATTAAAGAATTAATAATTAAAAGCAATATAGGACATTATGAATAAAATCAATTGCTTCGTTCCTTTCTCAGGAGCTGCACAAGCGGAAAAGACAGTAAAAGGCCTGCAAGAAACCGGCTTAGTGAATAATATTTATCTGCTCGCCCTACCGGACGTTACAGAAAATCTGCCCGGATGCAGCACCCTGCACATGCAATCCATCCAGTCCAGTGCGGCCATAAGAGACATAGCCGGACATAGCGATGCAGAATATACACTGATCTATACGAAATATACGACGCTCGAACTGGGTTTATTCGCCTTGGAGCGCATGATCCACATCGCCGAAGACAGCGGTGCAGGCATGGTATATGCTGACCGCTACCAGGTAAAGGAAGGCAAGCAAACCAATGCCCCGGTGATCGATTATCAATTCGGCTCATTGCGCGATGATTTCGACTTCGGTTCCGTACTGTTATTTCGTACGGATGCATTCAAGGAAGCCGCTGCCCGCATGAATGAAGACGAATATAAATTTGCCGGACTTTATGACCTTCGTCTGAAGGTAAGCCAAAAAGAAAGTCTGGTACACATCAATGAGTATCTGTACAGCGAAATCGAAGACGATACCCGTAAGAGCGGTGAGAAGATATTCGATTACGTGGATCCCAGAAACCGTGACCGCCAGATTGAAATGGAACAGGCTTGCACCGAGCATCTGAAAGAAATCGGCGGTTATCTGGTCCCTGAATTCAAACAAATAGAATTCTCAGCAGGCAATTTCGAATATGAAGCTTCGGTTATCATCCCCGTACGCAATCGTATCCGCACCATCCGCGATGCCATTCATTCGGTATTGAAGCAGAAGACCGACTTTAAGTTCAACCTGATTATCATCGACAACCACTCTACGGACGGAACCACAGAAGCTATTGACGAGTTCAAGAACGACGAACGCCTCATCCACATCATCCCCGAACGCAAGGACCTGGGTATCGGAGGGTGCTGGAACATGGGTGTGCATCATCCCAAGTGTGGTAAGTTCGCCGTACAATTGGACAGTGACGACGTGTACAGTGATGAAAATACACTGACCACTATGGTTCGTGCTTTCTATGAACAGAATTGCGCCATGGTGGTAGGTACTTATATGATGACGGACTTCAATATGAATATGATTGCTCCGGGTATTATCGACCATAAAGAATGGACCCCCGAAAACGGACGCAACAATGCACTCCGCATCAATGGTCTGGGTGCTCCGCGTGCTTTCTATACTCCTGTGCTGCGTGAAGTGAAAGTTCCGAATACCAGCTATGGTGAAGACTATGCACTGGGATTAAACTTCTCCCGCCAATACCAGATCGGTCGTGTGTATGACGTAGTTTACTTGTGCCGCCGCTGGGATGACAACTCGGATGCTTCACTGGATATCGTGAAAATGAATGGTCATAATCTGTATAAAGACCGCATCCGTACCTGGGAACTTCAGGCACGTGTGGCGAAGAATAAAAGAAGATAAACACTCCATGCGTTTTCCGCACTTGTACCACACAAGTGTTTCTCAAATGAAATGCTTGTGTGCTACAAATGTAACACAAGTGTCCCTCACATGAAACGCAAGTGTTACGCAACACACTAATAAGTAACCAGTTACAGCATTCAATATGAACCAAACCATAAACAATCTGCTTACCGAGCAACTTGCCTCCTGGGAAACGGCACGTAACAACTACGCCGCCCTTTCGGGTGTGCAGGTGAAGGAACTCGATGTAAACGGTATTCCGTATAAGGTACAGTTCAATCCTGCACGTATCGTTTCTTCGGGAGCTAAAGTAGATGCCCAGTCCATCAAGGAACGCAAATGTTTTCTCTGCCCAGCCAATTTACCGCCGGTGCAAAAAGGAATTCCGTTCGAAGGACATTATAATATCCTGGTCAATCCGTTCCCTATCTTTCCCCGCCACCTGACGATACCGGAAGTGGCACACGTGAACCAGCGCATAGCCGTCCGTTTCAAGGATATGCTGGCATTGGCACAGGCATTGACGGATTACACAATATTCTATAATGGTCCCAAATGCGGTGCATCCGCCCCCGACCATGCTCACTTCCAGGCAGGCAACAAAGGTTTCATGCCTATTGAAAAGGACTGGCGCGGACAGGTAGCAGGCAAAGTGGCCGATTACGGTGAAGCTACCCTCTGGTACCTGAATGACGCTCCCCGTGCAACATTGGTCATCGAAGCAGCCAATAAGAAACACGCTGCCGCCCTGTTCGATATCATTTACCACTCACTGGACATCAAACCGGGAGATGACGAACCGATGATGAATATATTGGCATGGTACGAAGATGAGAAATGGATCGTATGCGTATTTCCACGTGAGAAGCACCGTCCGGCTTGCTATACAGCCGAAGGGGATGCTAATTTATTGAGCAGTCCTGCATCCGTAGACCTCGGCGGAGTGTTTATCACACCGGTCGAAAAAGACTTTCTCAAGATCACATCCGAAGATATAGCCCAGATCCTGAGTGAGGTATCGCTTTCTGCCGAAGACTTCCATCGGGTACGTCAGCGTATAAAAGAACAAATATAAACGATTATGAAAGAGCCCAAAGTACACGTAGGCATATTGTTCGAGCCGCAAATAGAGTTTATCCTGCTGAATCCGTACCGCATCAACGGTATGGAAATCAGTGGTAAGCAGGTTGTGACCTACAACGAAGACAGGATACTGTGGAACGGACGCCTTTATGACGAGCTTCTATTTGAACCTGTAAACGAAGCTACCGACGCTTTCGAACTGCTTGATGTCACCATCGGCATCAACTTCCACTGGGAGCGTAAAGAAGACCAGCGCTTTCTGGGTTCTCTAAAGATTATTGTGGAGAACAAGAAGCTGACAGGCATCAACGTCATTCACGTAGAAGATTACCTGACCAGCGTAATCTCCAGTGAGATGAGCGCAACGGCTTCGTTAGAGCTGTTGGAGGCACATGCAGTAATTTCACGAAGCTGGCTTTTGGCTCAGATTCATAAGAACAAGGAGATTACAGAAACCCAGACTGAGTATTCCGCTTTCACCCAAACAGATGAAGAGTTAATCCGTTGGTACGACCGTGAAGACCACACCCGTTTCGACGTCTGTGCAGACGACCATTGCCAGCGTTACCAAGGCATTACCCGTGCCTCCACCGAAATCGTAAAGCAAGCCATCGCTGCCACCCGCGGACAAGTATTAACGTCTGACGGTAAGATATGCGATGCCCGATTCTCTAAATGCTGCGGCGGTGCATTCGAAGAATTCCAGTATTGCTGGGAAGATGTGAAGTATCCCTATCTCCTGAAACAACGGGATTTCCGTATCTTCAGTTCCAAATTCAATGACTTGAGTTTCGAAAACACCTTATCCGGTAGTGGATTACCAGATCTGACCGACGAGCAAGAAGCCGAGACATGGATACGTACTTCTCCACCCGCCTTCTGCAACACCACAGACAAGAAAGTCCTCTCACAGGTATTGAATAACTACGACCAGGAAACCACCGACTTCTATCGCTGGAAAGTAGTTTACACCCAGGAAGAACTTTCCGCACTGATCCTAAAACGCTCCGGCATCGATTACGGGCAAATCATTGATCTTGTTCCTATCGCTCGTGGAACTTCAGGTCGCCTCTGGAAACTGAAAATCGTAGGAACCAAGAAGACGCTCACCATTGGCAAAGAACTGGAAATACGTCGTACACTGTCCACTTCCCATCTGTACAGTTCCGCATTCGTAGTAGACAAGGAAGACATCTCTCCCGAAGGCATCCCCGCCCGTTTCATCCTCACCGGAGCCGGCTGGGGACACGGTGTAGGACTATGCCAGATCGGTGCTGCTGTTATGGGTGAACAAGGCTATAAGTATGACGCGATACTGCTGCACTATTACATAGGTGCAAGTATCGAGAAGCTATATGAATAATTTAACAAAACAATAAACAATATCATGAACAGTACAAAAAGAATATCACCGTGGGCATGGGTACCGACCTTATACTTTGCACAAGGCATCCCCTACTTCATAGTTAACAACATCTCGGTACTGATGTTTGCCAAGATGGGTGTTCCCAATGGAGAGATGGCTTTGTTTACGAGTCTGCTGTATCTCCCCTGGACCATCAAGCCCTTCTGGAGCCCGTTCATCGACATCATCAAAACCAAACGATGGTGGATCATCTCTATGCAAATCCTGATGTCGATAGCATTCATTTTGTTAACACTGTCCATTCCGAAACCGGATGAAGCAACGATAGCTGCCGGGACGACTCCCATCAGCATGTTCACCATCACACTGATTCTCTTCATCATTACAGCATTTGCTTCGGCCACACATGATATTGCCGCCGATGGCTTCTACATGCTGGCATTAAAGCAAAGCGACCAAGCCGCATTCGTCGGTATCCGAAGTACCTTCTACCGCCTTGCATCCATCTTCGGACAAGGAGTACTCGTAGCCATTGCCGGTGCCATTGAACTGAGGTACAAAGACATTCCACTGTCGTGGACCATCACAATGCTGGTTACAGCCGTCATGTTCAGTTTGGTAACTTTCTATCACCTCTTTGCAATACCCAAGCCTACCTCTGACAAGTCTGTATTGACACCGGGAACAGCCAATGCAAAAGCCATATTCCAAGAGTTTGGGCGCACATTTGCCACTTACTTCACCAAACCCGGCGTATGGTTGGCCATCGCATTTATGCTGCTTTATCGCCTTCCCGAAGCATTCCTCATCAAGATGTGCATGCCTTTCCTAGTAGCTTCTAAAGAGGCAGGAGGTCTGGAACTTTCCACAGCAGAAGTAGGTATTGTATATGGCACTATCGGAGTGATATTCCTCACCGTAGGCGGTATCCTAGGCGGATTATTCGCATCGCGCATCGGACTGAAGAAATCCATTTGGTGGATGGCAGCATGCATGACACTCCCCTGTCTGACCTTCGTCTATCTCGCCATCGGCCAACCCGATAATCTGTTTGCCATTTCAACGGCCATTGCCATCGAGCAGTTCGGCTACGGATTTGGATTCACGGCCTATATGCTCTACATGATGTACTTCTCCGAAGGAGAGTTCAAGACGTCGCACTATGCCATCTGTACCGCTTTCATGGCACTGAGCATGATGATTCCGGGCATGTTTGCAGGTTACCTTCAGGAAGCAGTCGGCTACGTCAACTTCTTCTGGATCGTAATACTCTGCTGTGCCGCCACTATTGTGGTCACGGTGTTTGCCGACAGGAAGATTGACCCAACATACGGAAAGAAGTGATTAACAATTAACGATAAGTAACTAGTTATGAAGAAAATAATTACAATATCCTTGCTCTGCCTCCTTTTCGGAAGCGTGGTGCAGGCACAAAAGATAAGAATAAAAACAGGTATCGAAGTCCTGAAAGACCAGAAATTCAAGTGTCTGGAAGGCAAACGCGTAGGTCTGATTACCAACCCCACCGGAGTGGATAATCAGATGAAATCCACCATTGACATTCTGCATGAAGCACCGAACGTAAATCTGGTTGCCCTCTTCGGTCCGGAGCATGGGGTTCGTGGCGACGTACATGCCGGCGACCACGTGACAGACATCAAAGACGCCACCACCGGATTGCCCGTATATTCCCTTTACGGCAAAACCCGCAAGGCTACACCGGAGATGTTGAAAGACATTGACGTATTAGTCTACGATATCCAGGATATCGGTTGCCGCTCATTCACCTATATCAGTACAATGGGACTGGCTATGGAAGCAGCAGCCGAAAACGGTAAAGAATTTATCGTATTGGATCGCCCCAACCCGGTAGGCGGACTCAAGATAGAAGGCAATCTGGTAGAAGATGATTGCATTTCTTTTGTCAGTCAATTCAAGATTCCGTACCTTTACGGGCTGACTTGCGGTGAGCTGGCATTGATGCTGAACGGAGAGAAGATGATGGCAGCACAATGTAACCTGCACGTTGTGAAGATGAAAGGCTGGAAACGCAAGATGGACTATGTACAGACGGGGTTGCAATGGGTACCCTCTTCTCCGCATATTCCCCATCCGCACTCGGCTATATTCTATCCGGTAAGCGGTATTCTGGGTGAACTGGGATACATGTCTATCGGGGTAGGTTATACGATACCGTTCCAGATGTTCGCCGCACAGTGGGTAGAAGCAGAAAAACTGGCGGTAAACCTGAACGCATTGAATGTGCCGGGTGTTGTATTCAGGCCGATGTATCTGAAACCCTTCTACTCCGTGGGTAAGGGTGAATTGCTGCAAGGCGTACAGGTACACATCATGGACGTGCAGAAAGCCCCGCTGAGCGACATCCAGTTCCTGGTGATGCAGGAGATCGCAGCGCTCTATCCTGACCGTGCCGTATTTGAGCATGCCGACAAGGGACGTTTCCGTATGTTCGACATGGTAAGCGGCTCGGAAGAGATACGCAAGCGGTTCTCACAGCGCAACCGATGGGAAGACGTTCGCGACTATTGGTATAAGGATGCTGAAGACTTCCGACGATTGTCGAAGAGGTACTACCTGTACAAGTAGGGAACAATAAATGCTTCTTGCACCGAAAAGAACCATTAAGGAACCGGGATGTCATAAGAGGTGACGAGGGCTTGTCATCACAGGTAGGTGAAAGAAGAAAAGAATGATAAGGAAAAGAAAGGCGAAAACACTATGGTAAAAAGTAGCTACACTTCGTTTTTGCAGGAAATAAGGGGACTTATTCCGCAAGATAGGATATACACCGACGAACTGCGCCGGTTAGCATGGGGAACAGATGCGGGTTTCTACCGCCTTATCCCACAAATCGTGATTCGTTCCAACAGCGAAGAGGAGATCTCCGACCTGCTGAGACTTGCCGACCGTTACGGTCTGCCAGTGACGTTTCGTGCCGCAGGAACCAGTTTGTCGGGACAAGCCATTAGTGACTCTATCCTGATAGTAGCCGGAAAACATTGGGAGAAGTACAGCATTTCTCCCGATCATGAACAGATTACCTTGCAACCGGGCATCATCGGTCAGCGGGTTAACGAGATTCTCGCACCCTACGGACGTAAGTTTGCTCCGGACCCGGCAAGCGTGAAAAGTGCCATGGTAGGTGGCATTGTCATGAACAACGCCTCGGGTATGAATTGCGGTACACACGCCAATAGTGACAAGGTACTTCTCTCCGCCCGCATCGTATTGGCGGACGGCACCGTGCTAGACACAGGGGACGACATTTCGCGTGCTTCCTTCGAAGCCACCCACCCCGATTTCTACAATCGCATCTGCGAATTGCGTGACCAGATACGTGCCAACGAAGAACTCGCTGCACGCATCCGCTACAAATACTCCATCAAGAACGTAACCGGACTGAACCTTCTGCCATTTGTCCGTTTCGATGATCCGTTCGATATTATTGCCCACCTGATGGTAGGCTCGGAAGGCACGCTTGCGTTCCTTTCCCAAATTACCATGCGCACAGAGTACGACTATCCGTACAAGGCAAGTGCCATGCTCTATTTTACCAGCATCAAAGATGCTTGCCGGGCGGTCGTAGCGATGAAGGAACTCTCAAATGACAATGCTTCCGCATCAGAAGCAGACAGAAAGATAGTAAAAGGCGCCGAACTGCTGGACTACAAGAGCCTCTCTTCGGTAGAAGACCCTGTCTACTTAAAGTATAAGCAAGAAGTTGCCGATGCCTCCGGCCTCACAGCCGTGCTGACCGAGACCAAAGCCCGCACCCGCGAGGAACTGGAACAGAACATCTCAGTAATCGAGGAATGTCTGAAAACTTTCAGAACCTACATCCCCGTGCACTTCACCGACCGGCCGGAAGAATATTCCAAGTATTGGGCTATCCGCTCAGGTATATTCCCATCCGTAGGCGGTACACGCCAACCCGGCACTACCTGCCTCATCGAGGACGTAGCCTTCCACATCGAAGACCTGCCCGAAGCCACTGCCGACCTGCAACAGCTCATCGCCCGCCACGGCTACGATGATGCCTGCATCTACGGTCATGCCCTGGAAGGCAACTACCATTTTATCCTGAACCAGTCCTTCAGTACCGACGCCGAAGTAAAGCGCTACGAGGACCTGATGAATGACGTAAAAACTCTGGTAGTCGATAAATACGACGGTTCGCTGAAAGCAGAACATGGCACCGGACGCAACATGGCACCCTTCGTGAAATATGAATGGGGAGAAGCAGCTTTTGAAGCCATGAAGGCAGTCAAGCAGTTGTTCGACCCGAAAGGGCTGCTCAATCCGGGAGTTATCTTCAATGATGACCCGCAATGCCACATCAAGAACTTCAAACCGTTGCCATTGATTCCTATCGACGAAGCCAGTCCTGCCGAAAAAGTAAACAAGTGCATCGAATGTGGCTTCTGCGAAGTGAACTGCCTGTCGTGCGGCTTTACCCTTTCTTCGCGCCAGCGCATTGTATTGCAACGGGAAATATCACGTCTGAAACAAAGTGGTACAGACCCGGGACGTCTGTCTCTACTCGAAAAACAATACCGCTACCCGGGCAATCAAACTTGCGCAGGAGACGGACTGTGCTCCATGTCTTGCCCGATGAATATCAATACAGGCGACCTGACCCACATCATCCGCCAGGAAACACTGCCGAAAGGTAGTCTCGGATATAAAGCAGGAGATTTCGTAGCCAATCACTTCGCCGGTGTTAAGAGTAGTCTGCGCCCCGTTTTATCATTAGCCAATTTCGGACACTCCGTATTGGGAACCAAAGCTATGAGCAGCATTACGAAAGGAATGCACAATGTATTGGGCGTACCTTTGTGGACGCCTGCCATGCCGAAAGCTTATTCAATTGACAAGTCACAATTGTCAACTGTCAATTGTCAATTAAACAAAGTAGTTTATTTCCCCAGCTGCATCAACCAAACCATGGGCCTCCCGAAAAAATCCCCTGTGGAGCAACCTTTGGTAAACAAGATGATCTCCCTCCTGCAAAAAGGCGGTTACGAAGTCATCTTCCCCAAGGACATGGATAAACTCTGCTGCGGCACCATCTGGGAAAGTAAAGGTATGCTCGACATTGCCGACCGCAAAGCCGCCGAACTCGAAGCCGCCCTTTGGGAAGCCAGCGAACAAGGCAAATACCCAGTTCTCTGCGATCAAAGCCCCTGCCTGCATCGCATGCGCGAAACCATTCAAAAGATGAAACTCTACGAACCTGCAGAATTCATCTACACTTTCCTGCGAGACAAACTGGTCTTCACGCAGACCGACCGCCCCGTAGCAGTACACATCACCTGCTCCATGCGCAAAATGGGTCTGGCAGATACGATTATCTCCTTGGCAAAACTTTGTTCTACGCATGTCTTCGTACCCGAAGAAGTAGGCTGCTGTGGTTTTGCCGGCGACCGTGGATTCACCTATCCTGAACTGAATTCCTATGCCCTGCGCAAACTCCGTCCGCAGATAGAAGCATCGGGTATCACTATCGGCTACTCCAACAGTCGTACTTGCGAAATAGGACTGACTACCAATTCAGGTATCCCCTACGTCTCTATTGCCTATCTCGTAGACCAATGCACGAAGAGCGTGAAAGCTGAAGCAACTGATAACTTATAACTAATAACTTAACACACTTATTACAATGAACAGTCAGACCAAGACAAACAAGCGCATTCTTGCCCTCGACATCCTTCGCGGTGTCACCATTGCGGGCATGATTATGGTGAACAACCCCGGCACTTGGGGACATATATATGCCCCCCTGCGCCACGCTGAGTGGAATGGCCTCACCCCCACCGATCTCGTCTTCCCTTTCTTCATGTTCATCATGGGTATCTCTACCTATATCTCCCTGAAGAAGTACAATTTCGAGTTCAGTCATGCAGCCGCCATGAAGATATTGAAGCGTACCATTATCATCTTCCTGATCGGACTTGCCATCGGCTGGTTCTCCAGATTCTGTTACTACTGGGCAGGCTCCCATGAAGGCCTCAGCTTTGGCGAACAACTCTGGGCATCCGTCTGGACTTTCGACCGCATCCGTATCCTGGGTGTCATGCAGCGTCTGGCCCTTTGCTACGGTGCTACCGCTATCATTGCGCTGACCATGAAACACCGTCATATCCCTTACCTCATTGCCACATTGCTGGTAGGCTACTTCATCCTGCTGATGTGTGGCAACGGATTTGCTTACAACGAAACCAATATCCTCTCCATAGTGGACCGTGCCATCCTCACCCCCGCACACATGTACAAGGACAACGGCATTGATCCCGAAGGTCTTTTAAGTACCATCCCCTCCATTGCCCATGTATTGCTGGGCTTCTGCGTGGGTCGCATGATGCTGGACAGCAATAAAGCCGAGAGCCGCGAAGCGTTACTGAACTCTCACCTGATCAAATTATTCCTGGTTGGTGCCATCCTTACTTTTGCAGGCTTCCTGCTGAGCTACGGTTGCCCTATCAACAAGAAAATCTGGTCTCCCACCTTCGTCCTCACCACTTGCGGGTTGGCCTCCAGTTTCCTGGCACTGCTCATCTGGATCATCGACGTAAAAGGATACAAGAAATGGTGTACTTTCTTCGAGGCTTTCGGTGTCAACCCCCTGTTCATGTACGTTCTGGGTGGAGTGCTCGGCATCCTGTTCGGCAGCATCAGCTTCCCCTGGGGCGATGGCAGCATCAGCATACACGGATTCTTATATAAGATTGTTCTTATGCCGATATTCGGTGAGACAGGCGGTTCACTGGCCTATGCATTGCTCTTTGTAGCCATCAACTGGTGCATCGGCTATCAATTGTATAAACGGAAGATATATATCAAGATATAGTAGCAAGCAGATAAATCGGCAAAAGACTATAACACCGATGAAATATAAACGATGAATAATTAAAATTAAACGATATGATATTAATAGCAGACAGTGGCTCTACAAAAACCGATTGGTGTGTTGTAGAGAAAGGTAAACTCATCCAGCAAGTTTCTACGAAAGGTACCAACCCTTTCTTTCAGTCGGAAGAGGAGATCAGTAATGAAATTGCGACAGCGCTGCTGCCCCAGTTAACGACCAATGCCTTCGACGCTGTGTACTTTTATGGTGCCGGTTGTGGCTTCCCCGACAAAATTGCCATGGTACACCGTGCCATTATCCAGCATCTTCAGGTTTCGGGCGACGAAGTGGAAGTAAATACGGACATGCTTGCCGCCGCCCGCGGACTTTGCGGACACGAACCGGGCATAGCCTGCATCATGGGTACAGGTTCCAACTCGTGTTATTACGACGGCAAACACATTGGTGCCAACGTCTCTCCCCTGGGTTTCATCCTTGGCGACGAAGGTAGCGGTGCTTGCCTGGGCAAGTTGCTGGTAGGCGATATTCTGAAGAATCAGATGACTCCGGAACTGAAAGAGAAGTTCCTCAATCAGTTCAATCTGGAACCGGCAGACATCATCGACCGTGTATACCGTAAACCATTCCCGAACCGCTTCCTGGCAAGCCTGTCTCCATTCCTCGCTCAGAATCTGGACGAGCCTTGTGTGCGCACGCTGGTGCTGAACAGTTTCAAGGCTTTCCTGAAAAGGAACGTCATGCAATACGATTATCAGCATAGCAAGGTACACTTCATCGGCTCCGTAGCATTCCATTATAAGGAGGTACTTGCCGAAGCAGCACAGGAAATGGGCGTTCAAGTAGGCACCATTCTCCAAAGCCCTATGGAAGGCCTGATTAGCTACCATAGTTAACCATCCCAGCCCCCATAAATCATAAATTATAACTCATAAATCTCATCATCATCATGGCATTCGTAAAGATATCAGAGCAACCTTCGCTCTACAACGACTTAGAAAAGAAATCTGTCCGCGAAATATTGGAGGACATCAACACAGAAGACCAGAAAGTGGCATTGGCTGTTCAAAAAGCCATCCCACAGATTGAGAAACTGGTGACACAAATCGTTCCACGCATGAAGCAAGGCGGACGCATCTTTTATATGGGAGCAGGTACCAGCGGTCGCTTGGGTGTGCTGGATGCATCAGAAATTCCTCCAACATTCGGTATGCCGCCTACGCTTGTCATCGGACTGATAGCAGGTGGCGATACAGCCCTGCGCAATCCGGTGGAAAATGCGGAGGACGATATGCGTCGCGGTTGGGAAGAGTTGGTTGAACGTAACATTACGGATAAAGATACTGTCATCGGCATTGCTGCTTCCGGCACGACTCCTTACGTGATCGGCGCCATGCAGAAAGCACGCGAGCACGGCATTCTTACAGGCTGCATCACCAGCAACCCCGACTCTCCAATGGCAGCAGAAGCAGATGTTCCCATCGAAATGATTGTAGGACCGGAGTATGTAACAGGCAGTTCACGCATGAAATCGGGTACGGGGCAAAAGATGATACTGAACATGATTACTACTTCTGTCATGATACAACTGGGCCGCGTGAAAGGTAATAAGATGGTGAACATGCAACTGAGTAACCAGAAATTGGTAGACCGTGGTACCCGCATGATTGTAGAAGAACTGGGATTGGACTATGGAAAGGCAAAGGCACTGTTGCTAATGCATGGTTCAGTGAAAAAGGCAGTGGATGCTTATAGGGGGGTAACATTATGAAACTCCTCCCTTCCTTTTTCTTCTTTGTGTTGCTTGCCCTGCAAGCCAATGCACAATCCTTGCAACGTGTTGCCCCCGAACAAGTAGGCATGGATTCCCGTCATTTGCTGTACGCTGACGAAGCGATAGAAACCGCCATCGCCAATAAAGACATTCCCGGTGCCGTGCTCGCCGTAGTACGCAACGGGAAGATGGCCTACCTCAAAGCATACGGCAACAAGCGTGTGTACCCTAACACCGAGCCAATGACCGTAAACACCATTTTCGATATGGCCTCATGCAGCAAACCCATGTCCACTGCCATCTGTACCCATATCCTCGCAGAACGTGGCAAGCTCCGCCTCCTGGACCCCGTCAGCCTCTACATCCCTGAATTTAAGTCCTGGATGAGCGAAGACGGAAAAGATAAGAAAATCATCCGCATCGCCGACCTGCTAACGCACACTTCCGGCCTCCCCCCTTATTCTCCAACCAGCGAATTGGAGAAACAATATGGTTCTCCCAGCCCCGACGGAATGATAGAGTACATAGCCAACTGCCGCCGCGACTTCAAGCCGCAAACCGATTTCCAATACAGTTGCCTTAACTACATCACCCTGCAACGCATCATCGAAACCGTCAGCGGACAATCTTTACGTGACTTCGCTCGCGAAAATCTCTTTGATGTATTAGGCATGGCCCATACCGATTATCTCCCCTGCAAGCGCAACAAGGATGGAAAATGGATCAATACAGCAGATGCCCACTGGGCAACCTCTACAGAAGGTGACTGGCATAGCCTCATCGCTCCTACCGAGAAGCAACCCGACGGCAGCGTCCTCTGCGGACAAGTACACGATCCACTCGCCCGCATCATGAATGGCGGTATTTCCGGCAATGCCGGCGTATTCTCTTGTGCCGAAGACATAGCTGTCCTCTGCGCCGCCCTGCAAAACGACGGAGAATGGAACGGACACCGTATCCTCAGCCCATTGGGAGTAAAAGCTATGCGTACCGTCCCTCGTGCCACCGCTACATTAGGACGTACTTTAGGATGGGATAACTTCACCGCCTACGCTTCCAATAACGGAGATTATTTTGGTCCGAATACCTACGGGCACACCGGATACACCGGTACTTCCATCATCATAGATCCGGACAACGATACTTCCGTCATCCTGCTCGTCAATGCCGTGCATCCCGAAGACGGTCATAGCATGGTTCGTTTGCGCTCTCTGATAGCCAATGTTGTTGCAGCTTCTATCTATCCCACCCCACGTATTTATACGGACCATTATTATAAACGCTTCCTTCAATTCATGGATGAACCTGCCATTACTTCCAAAGACATCGTCATGGTAGGCAACAGCCTTACAGAAGGTGGCGGCGACTGGAACGCTCGCCTCAACAAGAAAAACATCCGTAACCGTGGTATCATCGGTGACGAAGTTATGGGTATTTACGACCGCCTGCACCAGATACTTCCGGGACACCCTGAGAAATTATTCCTCCTTGCCGGTGTCAACGACATCTCACACGACCTCACTGCGGACAGCATTGTCAATATGATACGCATGACCGTAGAGCGCATTCAGCGTGAATCTCCCGATACGAAACTCTACCTGCAAAGTCTCCTGCCTTTCGATGAGAGCTTCGGACGTTACAAAAAGCTAACCGGGAAAACCGACATGGTTCCCGAAATCAATGCACAACTGGAAGTTTTAGCTAAAGATCACAAGATTACATTCATCAACCTCTTCCCGTTATTTACAGAGAAAGGCACGAATGTACTGCGCAAAGAACTGACTAGTGACGGCTTACACCTGAATGAAGAAGGATATAAAATTTGGGTAAAGGCGTTAAAAAAGAAGATGTAATTAGTGATTAGTGGTTAGTGATTAGTAGGCTGCGCTATTATTCCGCATGAAGCTAATCACTAATCACTAACCACTCCCAACAACTCTTTCGTCTTATCCGCCAAGAACAAAGGTATATTCAGCAAATTTCCATCCCGCTTCAGATTCAACATTGAATACCGAATTCGACAAGTAGGTTGAAAGAGTTTCTCATACTGAATCAGACTTTTGCCCTGTATATTTTGGTCTGCTTTTACCTCTATCGGATAGATCTGATTGGCATACTGAAGCAAAAAGTCCACCTCTGCCTTATTGCCTGAAGCCCAATAACGGAAAGGCATTTGAAACTGTGCTGTAAGGCTTTGTAATATATAATTCTCAGCTAACGCCCCTTTATATTCTGTATAGGCAGGAGTAGGCAACAATAATATACTGGCATCCAATTCAGACAGCCTCCGCAACAAACCCAAATCCAATGTATAAAGTTTAAATGTACCTAAATCATCATAAGCTTTCAATGGTAACTTGGGAGCTTTGCTAAGTAATACTTTATTTATAAGCCCTGCCTGCTCCAACCACAAAATGGCATCTTCATATTCCCTGGCACGTGCTCCCGGACGGACCAACTGATAAACAAACTTACGATTCTCTTTCGCCAACTGCGAAGGCAACGAGTTCCAGACATAATTGATACGAGGAGCCAAAGTCGGAGTAGTATGTTTCACGAAATCCAGAGCATAATCATTCAGTATATCTTGAAGTGCAGAATCCACTCTCTCCATATCATTAAAATCAACCATCAAGGTGGCAGGTTCGGGCATACCTCCACAAATGGAATAAGCAGTAAAAGACTCCCGCAACTTATCAAAAAAAATCTGTGGCAGTGGTTCTACCTTATCAATAGAATGCATATACTCATGCATAGCTGGGTCTTTTGTCCTCAGGAACTCCGTAAAAGTGAGCGGATACATATAAAGATGATTCACTTTCCCTACCGGAAATGATTTGCCCACATGATTCAGATAAATGCCTAACAAAGAGCCCGCACACGCCACAGCATACTCAGGAGCTTCCTCACAGAAGTATTTCAATGCATTCAATGCCTCGTTGCACTCTTGAATTTCATCCAGAATCAATAAGGTTGTTTGAGGTTCTATCTTCTTTCCATGCAAAAAAGATAAGTGTTGAATAATTCGTTGAGGGTCCTTCGTTGTTCTAAAGACATCGCAAAGACCACTTTCATCCTTATCCAAGCTAAAATAAGCAACATCGTCAAAATACTCTCTGCCAAAGTACTTCAAAGCCCACGTCTTACCTACCTGTCGTGCACCATGAATTACCAGAGGCTTTCTGTTCGTATCCGTTTTCCATGCTGCCAATTGCGAGATAATGTCTCTTTCAAACATAGCAAATCACATTTTTGATATCACAAATGTGTGAATTTACACATTTTCGATACGAGTTTTGTGCAAATATACACATTTCCAATAGAAAACCCTGTAATAGCAAAATATAAAACAAAAGAAGGAGGCATATCTAATCAAAAGAAATAGATATGCCTCCTTTATTTTTCATGAAGAAGTTAGTTTACTGAACCACCTCTGTCATTATTACATCAAAAGCTAATACTGAATAACCGGGAATCGATCCACTACCATCAGTTCCATATGCAGAACCCCATGGAACATAAACCATCCAGCGTTCTCCAACACGCATATATTGCAGGAAAGTTCTCCATCCACTTGTCAGTGAAGATGAGTTGATAGTAAACTTAACAGTCCAGTCGAAATCTGTCGGCTCATTCTTTGGAGGATTAGGGATAGCCTGATCTATTGCACTATATCCCGTAAAACTTCCATCAAACTTAGTACCAGTAATCAATGTACCATAATAATAAGTATAAGCTGCTTCTGTAGCCATCGGACGTTGTCCATCCAGATTCTTCACAAGCTTTTTACAATATATATATTCCGGAGTCTGAAGAGTACTGACAAATTCATTCTTAATATAGAACATTTCGCCTACCTCTACCTTATCTAACTTTTCCAAGTCCATAGGAACATAATTATCCCCCGCAACTACTTTGATAGAATCCAGAAACGCTTGATTACGCTCCTGCCAGTTCGCATATTTCCCTTCCTCTTCCACTTCTTCGCAAGAGACAAACGCACCTGCCAAGATCAGCAGGAAAGGCAAAAATACTAAGAGTTTTTTATTCATTCAATTATTTTTTATTCTGTATTCTAACTTTCGAATTCCAGTACTTATTGCAACCCTTTCAGCAATGAAGTGATGCTGACACGGTCTGCAATAATGTTATTCAGTTCAGCAATAGCCACGCGTTCCTGTTGCATCGTATCACGATTACGCAGTGTCACGCAGTTATCTTCCAGAGTTTGGTGGTCAACAGTCACACAGTACGGAGTACCGATGGCATCCTGACGACGGTAACGTTTGCCGATACTATCTTTTTCATCATACTGGCAGTGGAAGTGGAACTTCAATGAGTCGATGATCTCACGAGCCTTTTCAGGCAGACCGTCTTTCTTCACCAACGGCATTACAGCCAACTTCACAGGAGCAAGTGCGGCAGGCAATCTCAGCACTACGCGGCTTTCTCCGCTCTCCAGTTGTTCTTCGCAATAAGAAGCAGACATAATGCTGAGGAACATACGGTCCACACCAATAGAAGTCTCCACAACAAACGGAGTATAACTTTCATTCGTCTCGGGATCGAAATATTTAATATTCTTACCTGAGAACTTCTCGTGTTGGGACAAGTCAAAATTCGTACGGCTATGGATACCTTCCACTTCCTTGAAACCAAACGGCATCAGGAATTCGATATCTGTAGCTGCATTCGCATAGTGAGCCAATTTATCATGATCGTGATAACGATAGTGGTCGTCACCGAATCCCAATGCCTTATGCCATTTCAAACGAATTTCCTTCCACTTCTTAAACCAGTCCAATTCAGTACCCGGCTTCACGAAGAACTGCATTTCCATCTGTTCGAACTCACGCATACGGAAAATGAACTGACGGGCAACAATCTCGTTACGGAATGCCTTACCAATCTGTGCAATACCGAAAGGTATCTTCATACGGCCGGTCTTCTGTACATTCAGGTAGTTCACAAAGATACCCTGAGCTGTTTCAGGACGCAGGTAAATCTTCATGGCACCATCAGAAGTAGAACCCATCTCTGTAGAGAACATCAGGTTGAACTGACGAACTTCCGTCCAGTTCTTTGTACCGCTGATGGGGCAAACGATTTCTTCATCCACGATAATCTGGCGAAGCTCGTCAAGGTTATTATCATTCAGAGCCTTTGCAAAACGTTCGTGCAATGCGTCACGTTTAGCCTGGTGTTCCAGTACGCGACCGTTTGTGCTACGGAACTGTGCTTCATCAAAAGACTCTCCGAAACGCTTGGCAGCTTTGGCAACTTCTTTATTGATCTTATCGTCGTACTTTGCAAGTTGGTCTTCAATCAATACATCGGCACGATAACGCTTCTTGGAATCACGGTTGTCAATCAAAGGGTCATTGAATGCGTCTACGTGTCCGGAAGCCTTCCAGATGGTGGGGTGCATAAAGATAGCGGAGTCGATGCCGACAATATTTTCGTGCAGCAACACCATGCTCTGCCACCAGTATTGTTTAATGTTGTTTTTCAGTTCCACACCCATCTGACCGTAGTCATACACTGCTCCCAATCCATCGTAGATGTCGCTGGAGGGGAATACGAAACCGTATTCCTTACAGTGTGATACGAGTTTCTTAAAAACGTCTTCTTGTGCCATTTTTTTGTTATATCTATTAATTTTAATCCAGTTCTTTATTAAAAAGCGCCACAAAGATAGGGATTTATATCATAAGTCGGGCAGGTGGGGTATTAATTTATCTTATCGTAACAGGGAGTTACATAAACTGATATGCGGGAATCACATCAATCCAGCCCTCATCCACACGTATCTTATCAGTCTGGTCGAGAGTAATGATTATTCCTGTATTCATTTTAAAGAAGCGCATGGCTTCACGCAATCCTTCCACTTCCCGTGTTTCATTTTCCCGGTGCAACTCCAAGCAGACCTGAATAAGCCGCACAGGAGCATTTTTTTCACATGCCACAAAATCACATTCACTATTATTTTCAGAGAAATAATAAAGCTGTTGATAGTGTCGCCTCAATTCCCAATAAACCACATTTTCTAAAAAGTGGCCTGCATTTTCAGCAAAAGAGACGGTGATAGCCTGTGAAAGAGCAGAATCGATAAAATAAATCTTTTGCGGATTAACATACTGAGCCTTCAATGACCATGAAAATTTAGGCATACGGCCAATGAGATAAGCTTCCTCAAAGTAGCTTAGATATTCCAAGGCGGTCTTACCTGTTTTTATACCCACAATGCCCGCCATTTTATTTGCAGAAGCCAAATTGCCTAAATTAGCAGCCAGATAGAGTAACAAAGCCTTAAGTGAAATAACATCACGTACTCCATAGCGTACAGCTATATCCCTATACAATATATCATCAAATAAAGCCGTTAGTATATCCTGATTATGAGTACGTACAAATTCAGGAAAACCGCCATCACGGAGGTAATCCATAAAAGATCCTGCACATGGCGACAATGAATGGAAACGGCGGTATTCTTTATAAGAAAATGGAAAGAGCTCTTTCGAAATATGCCGCCCGGTAAGTTTTGTTCCCAACTCTTTACTCAGTAAAGAAGCGTTAGAGCCTGTAATGCAAACTTTAAACCCCTGATCCAGTTTTTGCCTTATATACAGTTCCCAGCCTTCTACCACTTGTATTTCATCAAAATAGAGTTTCCGTTTACCTGTTTCTTCTATTAAAAGATCCAGTAATTCAAAGTCTTTCATATCAAAGCGGAAAAGCTTTGGAGTATCAAAATTCAGATAAAAAGCTTTATCCGTATCCTGCCCGATATGCTGTCGCATTAAAGTACTCTTGCCGCAACGGCGTATTCCGGAAATCACTAAAGCATGGCTGTCATTATCGACCGGCAACATCGGTAATAATTCGCGTGAAAGGGATTCATCCTGTATAAACGCTTTCTGCTGCTGGGCACTTACCTCTTTTATATCCGAATACTTAACCATAGCCTTATTCTTTAATTCGATAAGGCAAAGATAGACAATTTATTGCTAATAAACAAAAGCATTTATTAGCAATATTCAGTTTTAAGTATTACTAATAAACGCAGCACCCCTATCGTAACAAACTCTCACTTTGCACTTCCGTCACAATCTGTCCGTCAAACAGATTGATGATGCGGTGGGCATACGAGGCATCGTGGCGCGAGTGAGTCACCATAACGATGGTAGTTCCCTGCCGGTTCAGTTCGAGCAAAAGTTCCATTACATCTTGTCCGTTCCGGGAATCGAGGTTTCCGGTAGGTTCGTCGGCAAGTATCAGCATGGGATTAACCACCACGGCACGGGCAATGGCCACACGCTGTTGTTGTCCACCCGAAAGTTGGGTCGGAAAGTGCCCGGCACGATGATCGATGCTCATTCTTTTCAGGGTTTCTTCTACCCGGCGTTTCCGTTCCGAAGGCTTTATTTTCATGTAAGTCAACGGCAATTCCACATTCTCAAAAACATTCATTTCTTCGATCAGGTTAAAGCTCTGGAATACAAATCCGAGCTTTCCCTTCCGGGTTTCGGTGCGCTCACTTTCCTTCATATGCCCCACTTCAGCACCATCCAGATAATATTTACCTGAAGTAGGGCTATCAAGCATCCCAAGGATATTGAGCAGTGTCGACTTACCACAACCCGAAGGGCCCATGATAGCTACAAATTCTCCTTTCTCCACTTGTAGGGAGATACTGTTTATTGCGGTTGTTTCTACTTCTTCCGTACGAAACACTTTTTTCAATCCTTCAATCTTAATCATATTCTCGTTTTTTATCAGTTCATTTTTTTATCATCCTATCAATTCTTCAGAATTAACTCCCCGGCATCTGCAAAGCGTTCATAGCTGGATATAACGACTTCCTCTCCCGGTTCAAGCCCACTTATGACCTCATAATACATCGGATTCTGGCGTTTGATCTGTACATTACGGCGTACGGCTTTCTTCCCATCCGGAGTAATGACAAATATCCATTGCCCTCCCGTACTTTGGTAGAATGCTCCGCGGGGAATGAGAACTGCATCTACCGGCTGTCCCAATTGCAGGTTGATATAATACGTTTGTCCGGTACGGATATTGTCAGGCCGTTCACCTTCGAACACGAAATCCGTCTTAAACTGCTTATCACGCACTTCGGGATATACCTTTCGCACTCGTAACGCATAATTCTTATCCTGCCGTTCGAATATCGCATTCAGTCCTTCGCGGACACGGTCAATGTAATGCTCATCAATAGAAGCCTCCACTTTGAAATCAGACAGCACATTGATCTGTCCAATCCGTGTTCCGGCAGAAATAGACTGCCCGATCTCCACATCAAGCAATCCGAGTTGCCCGCTTACAGGAGCTTTTACATTCAGATCTTCGCCACGCTGACGCACAAGTACCAGATTGCGCTGCATATTATCCAGACTCTCTTCAAGCTGCCTGACCTGCACATTACGATAGATAGAATCCTGCTTCCGGCTCTCAACCACAATATCACGCTTGTTCAGAATCAATTCATATTCCTCCTTCGCCTGCAGATACTCTTCCCGGGATACAAGTTTTTCCCCGTACAATCGTTCATACTGCTCAAACCGTCTCTTTTGCCGCCCCACTTCAATATCAAACTGTAGCTGGTCTTTTTTCAGACTCAGCCCGTTTTGCTCCATATCGAGTAAGGTATTCCGCAAGAAGTTTTGCTTCTCGGCCAGTTGGGCTTCGCTATCGAGGATACTGAGATTAAGCATCGGATTAGTGAGACGGACGATAACTTCACCCTGTTCCACCGTTGCCCCCTCCTCCACAATCTTCTCGGCTACCATACCTCCCTCCATCGCACTCAACTGCACGGTACGAATAGGCAATACTTGTCCGTTGACCCGCATATAGTCATTGAACAATCCTTTCACAACCGGTTGTATATTCAACGTACTTCTATCCACGCGTACTCTGCGAGTCTGATTACCAAAGAATAACCATCCGGCTGCTAAAGTTAGTAACAAACCGGCAATTATATACGGTATATGTTTCCTTTTCAATCCTTTTTTCTTTTCAATAAGAGTATCCATCACTTCACTTTCATTTTTATAGGTTATTACTGGCTGACACTTTTTTTATTCACAGATAAAAGGTTCTCCTCTATAGTAGTCTACAAGCCGTTTTTTAAGGCTATACTTCAATCGTGCATTCAGTTTTTCCGACCTTGCCTGCATCAGACGGTTGGCACTTGTGTGCAATTCGATGGCATTAATCAATCCCTCCTCGTATTTGCGAAGATTGAGTCGATGCGCCATATTCATGGCTTCTTCCTGCCTGTCCGCCTGATAAAATTCATCAGCCTGACCGTTCATATCAGCCACAGCCTGCTCTATATCACTATACAAAGTGCGCCGGGTTTCTTCTTTCTGATTCCGGGCAATAACAAGTTCCTGCTTGCTCCTTTTTAAATTCGACACACGCGCCAATCCATCAAAAATGGGAAGGGAAAGAGAGAAACCGACATAATATCCACGCTTATTTTTGAATTGTTCGGAAAAAGGGATATACTCGCTGCCATCCATGAAGCGTGCAAACCCGGTAGATATTCCACCGTGTGCCGTAAGCGTCGGCAATAATGAACCTTTTGCAGCCCGATAAGAAAGCTCGCCAACACGCAAAGAAGCATTGGCTACCTGTGCAGTAGGCAGAAACAAGAGTGCATGCTGATATATATTTATGGGAGAATCTTCCGTTTTAGCAATCATCTCCAAAGTATCATATCCGGCTATCTGCAGTTCCTCTTCAATAGGGAAATACATTTTCTCTTTCAGGCGGATGATACTTATCTGAAAAAGATTCTTCTGCCGGGTCAGATTGTAACTGTCCGCAGCCTCTTTCGCTGCCAGTTCAGCAACATCGGGAGAAGCTTTCAAGCCGAGTTCTTCCATCCGTTGGGTACGCTGAAGATTCTTACTGCTCTCCTGCCACTGCTGACGGGCCAGCTCAACCATCTCACGATAATAAAACGTATTAAAGAAGGCTTCCATGGTTTCATAAGCTGTCAGGTCTTTAGCTTCCTGCAACTGATGTTTTCCCAGTAGGGCATTTACTTTTTGTATTCTGGCACGAGTAATTCCTGCTAACCCATCGAACAATACTACTCCGGAAGAAATGCCATAGGTATTGCCGAATGAATTTATATCCGTATATGTATTAGTCTCAGAATCCAATCCACGTCCAAAATTGAAATTTGCACTCACATCCGCTTCAACAGAAGGCAGAAGCCGGGCAATGGCCTCACGATAATTCTGGGTATGGATTTTATTTCGGGCCTCCTGACTGCTCACCCGTGTATTATTCTGTACTGCATACTCCATACATTCTTTCAGTGTCCAGACTTTGGTCTGACTCCAAAGAGTGGCAACAATACTCAAAAGCAAAAAAACACATGTTACTTTTCTCATAAGTTTTCCGGATATTATTTACGGTACGATTCAGATAATATATATCCAGAAGTATGCCAAAGTCAGAACCAACTAATTATCAAACATTTAAATAAAAGCATAAGAAACCGATAGTGTAAGATAGCTTTACACCTGCGAGGGAGATACTTTACAAAACACCATTCCGAACACCGTCCAATCCCTGATGACATAATGTTTCAGATTGCCACCATGCAGGCGCATGATATAACGCGAAAGACTCAAACCGATGCCCGAACCTGATTCTTTGGTGGTGAAAAACGGCACAAAGATATGAGGAAGTACCTCCTGGGGAATGGGTGCCCCATTATTACGTACTTCAATAACGGTCTGTCTGGATGATGCCAGCACCGTCAGTTCAATCCGCTTACCGGAATATCTTTCAGCACTTCCGGAATCAAATGCTTCCGCTGCATTTTTTACCAGATTGACAAGTACCTGCAATATCTGACTTTCATCTGCGTACAGGGGCAGGGGATTCCCCTCCCGGATGATACGAACCTCAATTCTCCCTTCCCGTATCTTAGCAGAACAAAGGCTAACCACCTTCTCCAGCAACAATTCCGTATCTATAAGTGCTATTTGCGGTTGGGGAATCCGGGTAAACTGCCGATAGGACTCTACAAAATTCAGTAATCCTTTCGTGGTAGCATGGATAGTCTCAATTGCATCCACTGTATTCATATAAAGAGAATTACCGGAAATCTCAGCACTATGAGTCCGGAACGAGAACAACAACGATTCACTCAATGAAGTAATCGGGGCAATGGAGTTCATTATTTCATGCGTCATCACCCGGATAAGGCGAATCCACGATTCCATCTCCTTAGCTTCCAGTTCACTGCCGATATTATTGAGTGTGATAATCCGGAGGGGAGTGCCGGAAATGACTATTTTAGTCAAGTGTAGACTCAACTCCGTCTCTTCCCGCTCGTTGGCAATCTTCACAAGGGGCGCCTCCCCCGGCTTCATCGTAAGGAAAAGTGCCGGAAACGATTCATCCACATTACGCAACTGGTTCAGATGCGAAAGACTGCCCAACCCCAACAATTCCGTAGCCGACCGGTTGACATTACGCACAAAGCCGTCTTCATCGGTAATGATGATACCGGTAGATACACTCTCCACAATCGTCCCGAGGAATTCTTCATCTTCTATAATCTCACAGCGGGCCTTTATAAGGATCTCCTTAATCCGGTTCAACATGCGGTTCAGTTCCTTTTCGCGCAAGGACATCCGATTGGTAGAAAAATGAAAGGAATAATCACCGTTCTCCATCGCATTCAGCAGGAACAGGATATTCTTGTTGAATTTTCTATAGTTCCTGAACAGACCGAACAAAGAGAATACAACGATAGCCGCACAGACCACTCCGTAAGCGATATCTCCACGAGTGAACAGCAGAACAGCCGCCATCAGTGATGCCATCAATATCAGAAGGCAGGTTATCAGTCTATATTCTATAGATTTGAACATTCGCTTCTCTCCCGGACAGATACCTGTTTAAAGTTCATATTTCCTTATCTTACTATAGAGTGTAGGACGCGAAATTCCAAGCTCGGCAGCCACTGCGGAGATATTATAATCATACTTCTGCAAGGCTTTCTCTATCAGTATTTTCTCCATTTCTTCAAGAGTAAAAGATTCCACTACTAAAGAAGTCTCCTCCGGTGTGCGCATATAAAAATCAGCAGGTTGCAATTCCTGATTATCACTCAGGATGACAGCCTTTTCTATCGCATGCTCCAGTTCGCGCACATTTCCGGGCCAGGCATAACTTTCCAGTTTTCGGAGCGTTTTCTCACCCAACTTTAAACTACCTTTATTGTACTTCCTCGCCAACCGCCGGAGAAAGAAATCCGCCAGTTCAGGAATATCCTCACGACGTTCGCGCAAAGGCGGAACTTCAAGATGAATCGTATTGATGCGGTACAGCAAATCTTCCCGGAACTCCCCTTCTTTCACAGACTTAAAAAGATTCTTATTGGTAGCCGATATCAGACGTATATCCACCGGAATGGATTTGTTACTTCCCACACGTGTTATGTGCCGGGTTTGCAAAGCAGAAAGCAGTTTTGCCTGCAAAGGATAACTGAGATTTCCGATCTCGTCCAAAAACAGCGAGCCACCATCGGCCGCCTCAAACTTTCCTGCCCTATCTACCTTAGCGTCGGTAAAAGCACCCTTTACATGTCCGAAGAGCTCGCTTTCAAAAAGGCTTTCGGTAACCGCTCCCATATCCACACTGATAAGCGTTTCCGCAGCCCGGGGAGAGTAGCGGTGTATCATTCTGGCTATAAGCTCCTTACCCGTTCCATTCTCACCGGTAATGAGAACGTTGGCATCCGTCACAGCCACTTTCTTTATCATAGTGAGCAAACGCTGCATCGCAGGAGATTTCCCCCAACAAATATCTTCTTCTTTCTGAATATCACGATTGAGCACACTCTGCTTCTCGCGCAACTTCTTTACCTCTTTACGGGATTGACGCAGAGAGAATGCCGATTGTAAAGTTGCCAGCAACTTGGCATTGTCCCACGGTTTTACAACAAAGTCGGTTGCTCCACCCTTAAGTGCTTTCACGGCAAGGTCTATATCAGCATATGCTGTAAAAAGGACGACAGGAAGTTCTTCATCCACTTTCTTTATTTCAGAAAGCCAGAACAGCCCTTCGTTACCGGAATTAATACCTGCCGAGAAGTTCATATCGAGTAGCACCACATCCGGATTCTTATCCCGCAACTCGGACATCAGCGTATTGGGAGATATAAGCAGAGAAATAGTTTCAAAATAATCACTTAAGAGTATCCTCAAGGCACTGAGCACATTCTTATTATCATCTACAATGAGGATATTTCCTTTCTTCATTCAGAGTTTTCTTTTAAAGGACTTCTGCCCTGATTTACAATTTCTCACGAACAAATATCGCAATATTCCGGCAGAATCAAAAATAATCCGGAATGCAACTGTCTTTTTATAAAAAAACAGTCCTGAACCTTAACCAAACCGTATCTGAAGCTCAGCAACTTCTTACCTACTCCCTGTTATATATTAGGACTTGACAAGGAGTAGGTAGGGAGTAAGTAAGGAGAAGGTAGGGAGAAGGTATGATGCAGACAGGGTTTATTCGGTTTTCAATGATTCTATAGGATTTGTCGTAGCCGTTCTCCAGGTTTGGTAACTGACTGTGACCAAAGCAACCAAAGCAGACAACGCACCCGCCAGCAGGAATACCCACAGACTCAATGGTGTCTTTACCACAAAACCCTCCAGCCAATTATACAAGAAGATGTAAGCTATGGGACAGGCTATCAGGAATGAGATTGCCACCCAGACTACCACATCTTTGTTTAGCAGCAATAATAAGTCGGTCACCTTTGCACCATTTATTTTGCGTATTCCAATTTCCTTCACTCTGCGCTGGGTAGAGTAAAATGCAATGGCAAAAAGTCCGGCAGCAGAAATAATAAAGGTGATCAGTAAGGCATAACTCAACACGTTGCGTGCATTCATTTCTGCTTTGTACTGCGCATCATAAACTTCATCCAGAAAATGATATTCAAAGGGGACATTCGGATTAATCTCTTTCCACATCTTTTCCATTATTTGTATAGCATCCTGCGGATGTCCAATAGTCCGTACAAAAATAGGATTATGGTCTTCACGAGACAGATTCAGATACATCTGCGCACCGGGAGTTTCATGAAGCGACTTCACATAGGAATCACGTATTACTCCTTTCACCGTATAAGCTTTCCCGTCATTCTCTATCAATTTCTGACCGATGGATATATAGGTGAAAGACGCGTCAATCGGATTATCTTCCAGACCGAGCGCACGTGCAACAGTTTCGTTATTACACAATAAAAGGGAAAATCCAGCAGATGGCTGGGCGGGAATCTGCAGCAGTTTCCAGCCATAAAGGATTCCCGCCCGCAACAAACTCCATATCAAAGAAATCAAAATAATTGGGTGATACTTCCGAAAGATCTATCAACAGGACTTCACCACCATCCAGATTGCGGACACCTACCCCATTCCCCATACGCAATGGCAAATCGTATTGCTTCATTGCAACATCTGCAATAGCAGGATTCTTTCTCAATTCATTGCGCAGTGATTCATAGTCGGCGCCAAACGCTCCCCAGCCATCCACATAAAACACATTTTTATTATCAAACCCAAGGTCTTGAGATAAAAGTGTGTCGATCTGTCTACCGAAAAAGAACACTATTATCAGGAGACTTATCGAAGATGTGAATTGTATGATGACAAATGCTTTTTGGAAAGCGGACATCTTCTTGCCGCGAAACTTACCACCAATCGTTTCTATGATGCCAAACTTTGTCATCTTGAACGCCGGGAAAGAACCGGCAATCAGAATCGTAACCAATGTCAGGCAGAAAAGGAATACATAAAGCTGAGGGGTGCAAAAGTCAATAACTGTGGTCGAACCTGTATAATTATTGAAGACAGGCAACGTCAGCATAGACAACAACAATCCTCCGGCCACAGAAATAAAAACATAGATAGCCGTTTCTTTATAAAACTCCGATATCAAAGTTTTCCTTCCGGCCCCCTGGGATTTTTTGATTCCGATACTCTTGGCACGGATAAATGCAGTGGATATAAACAAATTGGTAAAGTTAATACAACCTATTACCAGAATGACCAAAGCCGTAAAAACTAATATCTGCAGGAAACTTTTGTCACCTTTCACGGCACTGTCAAACCCTGGCTCCGTCTTACTGAAATGTATATCCCTGACAAGTTCCAGCCCTACCTCATTAGTAGCATCTTTCAAGAAATTACTTAATCCGGTTTTATTAATTTGAGCAAGGCGTTCTCCAATTAATTGTAAGTCGGCATCGGGCGAAAGGATAAAGTAAGTATCATAGTAAAAGCCGCTGTCCCACTCCCAACCCTTAAAATGACCGAACATGGGGAAGATTACTTCAGCCCGTATATGAGAATTACGGGGAATATCATACATCACCCCCGAAATAAAGAAATCATAACCATGAGACACTATTCGCTGACCGATAGGATTTTCATCCGGGAAATACTTCCTGGCAGCCGATTCAGTAATAATCGCATTGTTAGTTCCGGAAAATGCAGTTTCAAGATCTCCCTCTTTCAACGAAAAACCAAAAAATGAAAAGAAATTATGGTCGGTCACAAGAGAGGGCACTCCAAAGTGAACCATATTATGAAAAGTGACTCCCATGGGCCTACTTACAATCCGGCACATCTGTTCAATGGACGGAAGTTCCCTTTTTGCAATTTCACCCAGTGGTTTGAAGGAAGTAGCTGCCCTGGTCGACTTGCCATTGAGTTCGAAACTCTGCACAACTCTATACATTCTGTCCCCATCGGGATAGAAGTCATCATAAGTAAGCTCGTTTATAGCCCATAAGCCGACGATTATGGAAACCATGATACTAAGGCTGAGGCTACAGATATTAAGTGTCCCTACTACCTTCTGTTTATTGAAGTTTCTAATAAATTGTTTCATTGGGTCAATTGTTCTTTTTAAAGTTACAGCCGACTATCCGGCACCAAAGATAGAATTTAATTGGTTTTCTCTGCAAATAATATATCCAAATCCATGCCAAAAGGATACAGGGCTAATAATCAAACGATTAATTTAACGTCTAAGAATATAAGTGTTAAGTAAGTTTACAGTCAGTGGAAAAATAAAGCATTTTATTACCAAGCGTCTGGAAATCCCTACTATATTTATTTACTCCGTTGTCCTCCTTTCTTTTCCAGATAATTAAAAAGTCTTCATTTGCAGATTTTCCCAAGAAATTTCGTATTTTTGCGTTCGACTGAAAAATTCAGTGATTATTCAGAATAGATATTCCCGAAATAGATATGAGCGAAGACTTTGAAGCACCGAAAGACGACTTGGAAAAGAACCTCCCGGAAGGGAACGAAGGACATTCGGATTATAAACCCGCTGACACGAAAGACGTAAAAGCAAAATACCAACTTAGCGGTATGTACCAGAATTGGTTTCTGGATTATGCTTCATACGTTATTCTGGAACGTGCCGTACCCCACATCAATGATGGTTTAAAGCCTGTGCAGCGACGCATCTTGCACTCCATGAGGCGTATGGAAGATGGACGTTACAATAAAGTGGCAAACATCGTAGGACATACCATGCAGTTTCACCCGCACGGCGATGCTTCCATCGGTGATGCATTGGTGCAGCTGGGACAGAAAGATTTGCTTGTAGACTGCCAGGGAAACTGGGGTAATATACTCACCGGCGACGGTGCGGCTGCTCCCCGTTACATCGAGGCACGTCTGTCTAAGTTTGCACTCGATGTGGTATTCAACCCTAAAACAACCGAATGGAAACTCTCCTATGACGGACGAAACAAGGAACCGGTAACTCTACCGGTGAAGTTCCCTTTGCTTCTGGCACAAGGGGTAGAAGGTATTGCCGTAGGTCTTTCTTCCAAAATACTTCCCCATAACTTCAATGAACTTTGCGATGCATCCATCTGCTATCTGCACGAGGAAGAGTTCAAGCTCTATCCGGATTTTCAGACTGGCGGTAGTATCGACGTTTCTAAATACAACGACGGTGAACGTGGAGGTGCAGTGCGTGTACGTGCTAAAATCGAGAAGATCGACAACAAGACACTTGCCATCAAAGAAATTCCTTACGGTAAGACGGTAGCCAGTGTTTGTGACTCCATTGTGAAAGCAAGTGAGAAAGGCAAGATCAAGATAAAGAAAGTAGAAGACCTCACGTCCGGAAACGTGGAGATACTTGTTCATCTTGCCCCCGGCGTTTCTTCGGACAAAACAATCGATGCCCTGTATGCCTTCACGGACTGCGAGGTTAGCATATCACCTAACTGTTGCGTCATTGACGACCAGAAACCTCATTTCCTCACCATTAGCGATGTACTGAGAAAATCGGTAGACAATACCCTATCCTTGCTACGCCAGGAACTGGAAATACGCAAAGACGAAATACTGGAAAGTCTGCACTTTGCTTCACTGGAAAAGATCTTCATCGAAGAACGCATTTATAAAGACAAGGAATTTGAGCAAGCCAAGGATATGGATACTGCTTGCGCACATATCGACGAACGTCTGACGCCTTATTATCCACGATTCATACGCGAAGTAACTAAAGAGGATATCCTCAAATTGATGGAGATAAAGATGGGACGTATCCTCAAGTTCAACTCTGACAAAGCGGAAGAACTCATTGCTCGCATGAAAGCGGACATAGAGGAAATAGACCATCATTTGGCAAATATCGTGGAATATACGGTAGACTGGTATTTAATGCTGAAAAACAAATACGGCAAGAATTTCCCACGCCGCACAGAATTGCGTAACTTCGACACCATCGAAGCAAGTAAAGTGGTGGAAGCCAACGAAAAACTATATATCAACCGTGAAGAAGGCTTCATCGGCACAGGTCTGAAGAAGGATGAATTCCTGTGTAACTGCTCAAGTCTTGATGATGTCATCATCTTCTTCCGGGACGGACGCTATCTGGTTACTCCCGTATCCGACAAGAAGTTCGTAGGCAAGAATATTCTCTATGCCAACGTTTTCAAGAAGAACGACAAGCGTACAATCTACAACGTTGTCTATCGCGACGGAAAAGAAGGTACACAGTATATCAAGCGGTTTGCCGTAACAAGCATCATCCGCGACCGTGAATATGATGTAACTCAAGGTACGCCCGATTCACGCATCATGTACTTCACAGCCAATCCTAACGGTGAAGCGGAAGTCATCAAAGTAACCTTGAAGCCCAATCCGCGTGTGCGCCGCATTATCTTCGAAGAAGATTTCAGCAACATCAGCATCAAGGGACGCCAGGCAAGAGGTAATATACTAACCAAGCTTCCGGTGCACAAGATTGCCCTGAAACAGCGTGGCGGATCAACACTGGGCGGACGGAAAGTCTGGTTCGACCGCGACGTGCTTCGACTCAACTATGACGGACGGGGTGAATATCTGGGAGAATTCCAGAGTGACGACAGCATCCTGGTAGTACATGATAACGGAGAGTTCTACATCACCAACTTCGACCTTAGCAATCACTATGAGGCTAACATCCGCATATTGGAGAAATTTGATCCGAACAAGGTATGGACCGCTGTGCTCTACGATGCAGATCAGCAGAATTTCCCGTATATCAAACGTTTCTGCATGGAAGCAACCAACCGCAAGCAGAACTATATGGGAGAGAACAAGAATAATCGCCTTATTCTGTTGACGGACGAATGTTATCCCCGCCTGGAAATTATATTCGGCGGACATGACAGTTTCCGCGAACCGATGATTATAGAAGCTGATGAATTTATTGCCGTAAAAGGTTTCAAGGCAAAAGGTAAACGCATCACTACGTTCACGATGGAAACCGTCAATGAACTGGAACCTACAAGGCAACCCGAAGTTACTGAGGAAACGGAAGAGCAGAATGAAGAAGAACCGGAAATACTGGACCCGGATCATGGCAAAAGTGAAGACGATATCCGGGACGAGATAACAGGACAGATGAAACTGTTTTAAGTGATTAACGGCTAATGATTAGTGATAAGCAACTCTATCAATGAAGCTAAATAAGATTGGTGTAATACTAATGGGATGTCTGCTTCTGGCAGGCGGAAGTATACAGGCGCAAAGTGTGGAAGACAGGGCGCTACAGGAATTAAGAGCGGACTCTTCGGCCCGGACACGTTTTATAACCCGTGCCACCATGTATGGCGTCGGTTACACCAATGTGTACGACACTTACCTGTCACCGCAGGAATACAAAGGTATAGACTTCCGCATTTCACGCGAGAGCATGCGCATGACCAAGTGGATGAATGGCAACGTATCCCTGCAAAGTTTTTTCCAGGCTGATTTTGGTTATACCCACAACCGTGTGGATAACAACAATACATTCTCCGGGCTTGCCAACTGGAATTACGGGTTGCACTACAACTTCCCGATTACTTCCAACTTCAAGTTGCTTGCCGGAGGGTTGATCGATCTCAACGGTGGCTTTGTCTACAATCTGCGCAATGGCAATAATCCGGCACAGGCACGCGCTTATATCAATCTGGATGCATCCGGAATGGCAATATGGGATTTACGGATCAAAAACTATCCCATCAGCCTGCGCTATCAGGTTAATCTTCCTTTTGCAGGCGTTATGTTCTGCCCGAATTACGGACAATCGTACTACGAGATATTTACGCTGGGCAACTGGGGCGGAGTGATAAACTTCACCTCCCTGCACAATCAGCCATCCCTGCGGCAAATGCTGACTGTTGATTTTCCGGTAGGAAGGGCAAAAATGCGCCTGGCTTATCTCTGGGATGCACAACAGGCAAAAGTAAATGACATAAGGATGCATACCTACTCGCACGTATTTATGGTAGGTTTCGTAAAAGAGTTGTTTCTCATTCGTGATAAGAAAAGAAAATAGAGTGATAAAGCGACACCGTATTAAGGTGATAGAATAATGAAAATAAAAGAAATATATCATATTAAATTAAGGTGGCTTGGAATACTTTTCATATTGCTGCCATTGTTTTCAAGCTGCATTCGGGAAGAAGAGTTCAACAACTCTCCGCAAGGCAATTTTGAAGCCTTGTGGAAGATTATCGACGAACAATATTGTTTCCTTGACTATAAACAGATAGACTGGAATGCCATTCATGACAAGTACCAGCCTCTCATTACTTCGAATATGCCCAACGATGGGTTATTCCAAGTGCTTGACAGTATGCTGGCAGAACTGAAGGATGGCCACGTCAATCTGTACAGTTCTTCGAATATGGCCCGATACTGGGACTGGTACCTGGATTATCCACGCAATTTCAACGAGGGCATCATTGAACGGCAGTATCTTGGAAAGAGTTACCGTATCGCCGGTGGCCTCAAATATAAAATCCTTGAAGACAACATAGGGTATATCTATTACGAATCATTCTCCAATGGCGTCGGTAACGGTAATCTGGACGAAGTTCTCTCCTACCTTGCTCCATGTAGCGGACTGATTTTCGATGTGCGAAATAACGGCGGAGGTAATCTTACTTACTCTGAGCGTATTGCCTCCCGCTTCACTAATGAAAAGGTATTGACGGGATACATCCAACATAAGACAGGAAAGGGACACAGTGATTTCTCTGATCCTGAACCTATTTATCTGGAACCATCCAACAGCATTCGTTGGCAGAAGAAGGTAATGCTTCTCACCAATCGCCACTCTTACAGTGCGACGAATGATTTCGTGAACGCTATGCGCTACTTTCCTAATGTCACTTTAGTAGGTGACAAAACCGGTGGTGGTTCAGGTTTGCCTTTTTCTTCGGAACTTCCTAACGGTTGGGGAGTACGTTTTTCTGCCAGTCCGCATCTGGATGCCGAAAAGCAACATATCGAATTCGGCATTGATCCGGATGAAAAAGTAGATATGGCAAAAGAAGATGAAGACAAAGGGATAGATACGATCATTGAAAGGGCACGGGAACTCTTAAAAGTGGTTCAATAATTACTTTCTGCACCAAACTATTTGCTGAAAAGAAAAATCTTTCTATCTTTGCCGTCGCTTAACAAGAAAGCCACTGCGGGTGTGGCGTAATTGGCAGCCGCGCCAGACTTAGGATCTGGTGCCGAGAGGCGTGTAGGTTCGAGTCCTATCACCCGCACAAATATTTAGATACAGTTAAAAATGTAAGAAGAAAAAGCCTTCGGAATTAGTTTCCCGGAGGCTTTTCTTTGTTTACAATTCAATATTTCAAGAAATACAGATATTAATTCGGTGACAAATTCGGTGACATGGTGCTTTCCGTCAACCCACTTATCTACATATCTTGCAGCGATAATTTCCCCAGATTGAGACTATATTTCTTCAGTTCTTTTTCTGCCTCCAACAGATTGGCTACTTTTTCTTCCAACTTAGTAATACTATACCGGGATTCATCTCTCTTTATCTCATAAATATCGGCCGTTTTATCCAAATCGTTCAGTGTAATAAGGTCAATCTCATTCTCACCCTTCCGATTCCAATACATACCAATATCTGTATACAAACCACTCTGCATAAATTTATCACGAAAATAACGCTCCAACATACTACCTGAAAAGACATCATAATCCCGACGAACTATATTTTCCACCAGTTTCAACGCCCCCGATTCAATATATCCTTGATAGCGATAAATGAAACGGAACCAGAAAGTAAGGAAATTATCAGCTATACAGTATCTCACTTGTTTAGAGTTCTCTTTAGAGAAGATAGGACGTTTCTTACTTATCAGGGAATAATACTTCTCTAACTTAGCTAAATAACCGCCAATTTCAGCTTTTCCCAGACGATTTTCTATCTCTCCACGGGTATAATCTCCACCCGCTATACATTCTAATATAGAAAAATAAATAGAGTAATCCGGCCCGAACTCTTCAATAAGCAGATTCTTCCCTTCATTCAGGAAAGGAGAATTAGGACGCGTCAACAGACTAATCATTTTATCTTTGGTATATGCCTTGTTCGTCATAAACAGATTAACATACCAAGCCACTCCCCCTGTAAATGCATAAAGTGCCAAAAGATCATCCGCCCGGTAAGATGGATTATGATCGGCTAATATCTCTTTCAGCACCTCTACCTTGAATGGTTTCAGGTGTATCATTTGTCCGGCACGGGAAAAAAGAGGCTCTTTCCGGTCTTCAAAAATCTGGTGCATCAACGAATAAATAGACCCACTAACAATGAGATTCATCTTTGAAGTCCCTTTATTTAAATCCCACTCCCTTTGTATTTCACTGAAAATAGAAGGATTAGTGCGTTGAAAATCTTGAAATTCATCTATGATAAGATTAAAGGGGCGTTCGCGAGAGATGATTAACAGATGACGGAATAACTTGGCAAAAGATGTATAGTTACCAATAGGCAACCCTAATTTACTTTCCGCTTCATCCACAAAGTCCTTGCAAAGCAAGGTCTCCGCCTTACGTGCAACAAAGAAATAAAGAGTCAAACTTCCTGCGGTGCATTGCAATGCCAATTGGGTTTTGCCAATACGCCTCCGCCCAAACAAAACTGTCATTTGAGATTCTTGTAGAGAAACTGCACGGATATTCTCTAATAATTCTTGTTCTTCTTCACGATCATAAAACTTCATAACATACTATCCTTTAGCAAGTAAGCACATGCTCATTAACATCATTATCGTAACAGATATTACGGTAACAGTCATTACGATAATACAAAGATATTATTTTTACGCTTACTACCAAAGAAAAAAGAGCATCTTTCCAAGTCCTGTTTTACGAAAGGAATTGTGTTAAAAAACCGGGATTTGAATGACCTCGAAATCTTTTTTTCATTTGCATTGTTCTGATGCAATATATCATTCACATAAAAATTTAATGCAATGAAGAGAAACCTGAACCCTCCTATGAAGAGAGCCCTAAGGCTTAAAAAACTATTCTTGACGGCATGTTTCCTGTTGATAGGCACTGCCGCATTCTCTCAGGAACACACTGTAACAGGTGTTGTTACCGATTCATTTAAAGAACCGTTGATTGGTGTATCCATAGTGGTACAAGGAACCAACACCGGTGTAGTGACCGGACTGGATGGCGATTACTCGATCCAAGTTCCTGCAGATGCTACCCTCGAATTCTCATACGTAGGTATGGAGAAGCAAAGCATCAAAGTAGGCAACCGCAATGTCATCAATGTACAGTTGAAAGAAGACTCACAAATGCTTGCCGAAACAGTAGTCATCGGTTATGGTAGCGCAAAAAAACGCGACCTGACGGGATCTATCACCAATATCAAAGGGGATGAGATTGCCAACAAACCGGTTGCCAATCCACTGTCCGCCCTGCAAGGTAAAGTGGCCGGAGTACAAATCATCAACTCCGGTAAGGCTGGTGCCGACCCGGAAATCCGTGTACGCGGTACAAATTCTATCAATGGTTACAAACCATTGTACGTAGTAGACGGGCTGTTCAATGACAACATCAACTTCCTGAATCCACAGGACATTGAGTCTATGGAAATTCTGAAAGACCCATCTTCACTTGCCATCTTCGGTGTACGTGGTGCTAATGGTGTTATCATCATCACCACCAAGAAAGCTAAAGAAGGACAGACCCGTGTAAACATCAACGGCTCATTTGGTTTCAAAGCCATTACCAACAAAATTGCGATGGTGGATGCAGATGGCTTCAAGTTGCTGTATAACGAACAGTTAAGAAATGAAGGTAATCCGGAATATAATTTCTCGGACTGGACAGGCAACACCAACTGGCAGGACGAAATCTTCCAGACCGGATTCATCACTAACAACAACATCAGTATCACAGGTGCTTCCGATAAACATAGCTTCTACCTCGGTGCAGGCTATGCCTACGAACAAGGAAACATCAAACATGAGAAGTATAGCAAAATCACACTGAACATCAGCAATGATTACAAAGTGACGGATAACTTCAAAGTAGGTTTCCAATTCAACGGTGCACGTATGCTGCCAGCCGATTCAAAGAGCGTTGCCACTGCCTTGCGTGCAGCTCCGGTGGCAGAGGTATATAATAAGGAATACGGCTTATATACTTCCCTCCCCGGATTCCAGAAAGCACAGATGAATAACCCGATGGTGGACGTTGACCTGAAAGCGAACACTACAAAAGCGGAGAACTACCGTGGTTCGGGCAATATATACGGGCAATGGGACTTCCTGAAACATTTCCAGTTCAAAGCCATGTTCTCACTGGATTATGCTTCAAACAGCACACGGACTTATACACCGATTATTCAGGTATATGACGCCAGTGCCGAAGGAGATATAGCCACATTGGGTAACGGCAAGACCGGAGTCACCCAGGCTAAAGAAACGGAAATGAAAGTGCAGAGTGACTATCTGTTGACCTACACCAATTCATGGGGTGATCACAGCCTGACAGCCACCGCCGGTTTCACAACCTATTACAATAAACTCGAAAATCTGAATGCCGGACGCACACAAGGTGTAGGTCTGGTCATACCGGATAACTCAGACAAATGGTATGTAAGCATCGGTGATGCAGCCACTGCTACCAATGGTAGTACACAATGGGAACGTTCTACGGTATCTGTACTGGCACGTATCCTCTATAACTATAAAGGTAAATACCTGTTCAACGGTTCTTACCGTCGCGATGGCTCTTCCGCCTTTTCGTATACAGGCAATCAATGGCAGAATTTCTATTCCGTAGGTCTTGGCTGGCTGATGAGCGAAGAAGAATGGATGAAAGACATCACTTGGCTGGATATGTTGAAACTGAAAGGATCATGGGGTACATTGGGTAACCAGAACCTGGATAAAGCCTATCCGGCAGAACCTTTGCTGAGTAATGCCTATTCTGCTGTATTCGGTGTTCCGTCCGCTATCTACCCGGGTTATCAGCTTGCCTATCTGCCCAACCCAAATCTGCGTTGGGAGAAAGTAGAGGCATGGGAAGTAGGTGCTGAAGCCAACTTCTTCCGCAACCGTCTGCACTTTGAAGGTGTATATTACAAGAAGAAAACGAAAGATCTGCTGGCAGAAGTTCCCGGTATCTCAGGAACAGTGCCGGGTATCGGTAACCTGGGGTCTATTGAAAATCTGGGTGTAGAACTGGCATTGAACTGGCGCGATGAAATTGGCGACTGGAACTATAACATCGGAGCCAATCTGACTACCATTAAGAATAAGGTATTGAACCTTGTACAGGAAGGATACTCCATCATTGCCGGAGACAAGAGTCAAAGTTATACAATGGCAGGTTACCCTATCGGTTACTTTTATGGTTATAAAGTAGAAGGTGTTTATCAGAGCCAGGAAGAGATTAATAATTCACCGAAAAACAAGCTGGCTACCGTCACTCCGGGTGACTTGAAGTTCAAGGACGTGAACGGTGACGGCGAAATCACCACAGCCGACCGTACCATGATTGGCGATCCGACACCGGATATTACTTATGGTATTACCCTCGGAGTAGGTTATAAGAATTGGGAGCTGGCAGTAGATATGATGGGACAAGGCGGCAATCAGATTTACCGCACTTGGGATAACTACAACTGGAGTCAGTTCAACTTCATGGCACAACGCATGGATCGTTGGCATGGTGAGGGCACCAGCAATACCCAACCGTTGCTGAATACAAAGCACACCATCAATAACCTGAACTCCGAATATTATATAGAAAATGGTAGCTTCTTCCGCATCCGTAACGTATCATTGGCTTACAACTTTGATAAGGCACTGATTTCTAAGATCGGCATGCAGGCACTAAAGCTCTATGTGAACATTCAGAACCTGAAAACGTGGAAGCATAACACGGGATATACACCTGAGTTGGGCGGTTCGGCCATTGCTTTCGGAGTAGATGACGGAAGTTATCCGATGCCGGCGATTTATACATTCGGGTTTAACTTAACTTTCTAAGGGATAGCATCATAAACCATTAACTATTGAAATTATGAAAATAAAGAAATATATTCTATCACTGTTGATTGGCGCAGCCGCCTTCTCATTCAGTTCTTGTAATGACTTCCTGGACCGCGATCCGCTGGGCCAGTTCACGGAAGACGACGCCCCTAACGCCCTTGTAGGCGGAAAGATGTACAACGTCTACTACCTGATGCGTGGTTATGATATCACGGCGGGTATTCCTGCTTTCATGATACACATGGTACGTAGTGAAGACTCCGAAAAAGGAAGTGATGCCGGCGATGGTGGTGAACAGGCAGCCATGTACGATGACTTCGAATACACCGCTTCCAACGGTACCTTGGGTGCATACTGGAATCAAAACTATAAAATCATCTACCAGTGTAATGAAATTCTGGATGACATCGAGAAAAGCGCAAACAAAGACGATACTGAGAATATCCGTACCAAAGGTGAAGCTCTGTTTTTCCGTGCTTATTGCTACTTCAATCTGGTACGTGCTTTCGGCGAAGTCCCCTTGGTGACCATCAAAGTAGTGGAAGCATCCGATGCCAATGTGCCTAAAACCACTGCTGAGAAGATATACGAACAGATTGACAAGGACCTGACCACAGCCGAAGACTGTCTGCCTCTGCGATGGGATAGCGACTACACAGGACGTATCACCTGGGGAGCTGCACGCTCCTTGCACGCACGCACCTACATGATGCGTAACGACTGGGAAAATATGTACACCGCTTCTACGGATGTTGTTAATTCCGGAATTTATAACCTGAATACTCCGGTAGATAAAGTCTTCACCGTAGAAGGTGAGAATTGTGGTGAAAGTATCTTCGAACTGCAATGCGAATCCACCGATGCTATGAAGGAAGACGCCAGCATCGGTAGCCAGTTCTGTCAAGTACAAGGTGTACGCGGAGCAGGCAACTGGGACTTGGGCTGGGGTTGGCACATGGCCACCACCCTGATGGGTAAAGCTTACGAACCGGGCGATCCGCGTAAAGATGCCACACTGCTCTATTTCCGTCGCAGTGACGACGAACCTATCACTCCGGAGAATACAAACAAGCCTTATGGTGAATCGCCCGTATCCACCGCCATGGGCGCTTACTTCAATAAGAAAGCTTACACCGACCCAACCTTGCGTCGCAAATATACGCGCATGGGATTTTGGGTAAATATTCGTCTGATCCGTTATCCGGATGTCTTGTTGATGGCTGCTGAATCTGCCAATGAGAAAGGTTTGATGGGTGAAGCAAGCGGTTATCTGGAACAGGTACGCGCACACGCTCGCGGCACGCTGACCAATGTACTGCCGAAAGTAGAGTCTCTGGATCAGGGGGTATTGCGTGAAGCTATCCGCCATGAACGCCGTGTAGAACTGGGATTAGAGCCCGACCGCTTCTATGACCTCGTACGTTGGGGTATCGCACAAGAAGTGCTTCAGGCTGCCGGAAAGAACTATCAACCTAAAAACGCACTGTTACCATTGCCACAGACGGAGATAGATAAATCAAACGGTGTATTGGTACAAAACCCCGATTATTAATCAAATCGAACTCCACAAGTATCGGTAAGCTGTGCAACCGCAGAGTTTATCAGAAAATCTTGCGGAGGCTAAGGGGCCAAAAGGCAAGATTCTATTCTTTCCACCATGGGGATTCTTTCTTTCCACCATGGTGGAAAGAAAGAATCCCC
>OGQN01000066.1_pt1 | contig 99942 bp, 103 predicted proteins | sample 1553231 | NCBI WGS metagenome assembly OGQN01 (sample SAMEA2579950, study PRJEB22360) | human gut metagenome | biome: human gut; feature: human-associated habitat; material: faeces | place: Denmark | collected 2008/2010 | reverse complement strand
ACAAACTTCACGCCTGCCGACACAGCCGCCGTAAAATCGAACTGCTCCTGTGCCCGGCTGATGTCAATGCCCTTAACTTTTAACATATTATTCGTCCTCGCTTTCGCTCTTATTTCTGATCTGCTCCATAATGCTTGTAAGTTTCTTCGGCACTGGAAGCCCCAGTGCGGCGGCATTCTCGATAATGCTGATACCCTCGTTTGCCATGTAGAACAACATCACGGCCGACATTGCTGCAGGCGTTCCACCGAGTATGTATGTATCGGCAATATGGCCAACTGCTACAAAGACCAGTATCAGAAACTTCTTTGCCAGACCTCTGAAACCAACCTCTGATGATAAGCGCTTTTCTATGATTGCCACAACCACACCTGTGATATAGTCCAGCGCCATAAACGCTATCAACGCCCAGAACAGCCCCGTAACCTCTCCGTACATAAAGCCTAAAACCGCTCCGACAGCTCCTGCTATGCTGTCAATGATTATCTGTATCTTGCTCATTTTTTCGTCCTTTCTGCCTATTCGGCTAAAAAATCTTCTATTGCTATCATCTCGGCGGGTGTCAGAACGACATTCGTCGAGAGAATATCAATCTTTTCGGGTATATCAACATCAATGTTGAGCAGCTCCTCAAGCTCTGCATTGCAAACATCTACGTTTTCAGGGCGGATAACGTACTTCTCGCCATCCTGCTCGCCGTATTTCTGCAAGAGCTTCTGCCTCTGCTCATTGTACAGCTTAGTTTCTTCGTCGATACGCCTTGCCAGCTTTGCCACAGCATACGACTGTATGACGGGCAGTTCCTTGCTCATCAGCTTGCTTATGACGGGGATTGCATTTACTACAGTTGATAACTTCATAGATTCTCCTTACTCCGCGTCCTGGGCGGTATATACTGCGGTCTGAAACTCCGTATAATCCGCTCTGACTGTGGTTTTGTTTTCTTCGTACAGCACAGCGTTCGATACTGTCATGCTCATTGTTACGGTCTTGTCCGTCCTTATGGTAGCGCTGAAATACGCTACGGTCTGTTCGTTGCCCTCTCCGTCAGTGATATAGCTTGTACCGTCAAACTGTGTTGTTTTGTTACTTCTAAGCATAATTAACTCCTTTCGCTTAGTGCTTTTCTTAATCTTTTTATCTCATTCCACATCAGCGGAATAAACTGCTCATACGCAAGTGCGTACTGACTGCCATCGCCGTTTATATCGCAGAATCCTGCGAAATCGTCTGTTGTAAGCCCGCATTTTTGCAATGCTGTAAGCACATCCTGTGCAATAAAGCCGTAGTTTTTAGCGGTTGAATTGTCACCGTTATAAAAAAACGACTTTCCGTCAAGATAATCAAAAAGGTTTTCAGATTTGCTCGGCAAGTCGGCTATGTGGTTTTTCATACGGGCATCTGACGATGTAGTGATAGCCTTTGTCGAGGTGATAGTCTTTCCTATCAGTTGCAAGAGTTGCGTGCTATTTCCGATTTTTACAAAATCTGCGCTAGTAACTCCGGTTGTTTGCTGACGCACACACGCATGAGCTCCATCGGTGCCCAAGTCAAAATGCAAGGGCATATACAATCTAACTATAGTATTGCTATATGATAACGATGCCATTGGTGTAATAGTATTATTATCACTCGGACGGCAGAACTCTATTTTGTTACGGTTACCGCATATTAGTCGTGTAGTACCCGAAATGTCGGTACTTCCAACGTGGAAGTGATTTGCAGTCGTAAGTGCTACAAGCCGTACAATATTACCATCAGTATCTCGGCTATTTGTATACGAGCCATTTGCTGTCACCATTCCACTTTCATTAAACATTACATAGCAATCACGGTTTTTGTGCAGAGCCGCACTCCCTCTGGATTCTGCTATTAAATACAGTTCTCCGAGACTATTACTGATAGCAGTACCACCGAAAAGCGGATATATTGATGTTGCTGTTGCAGTACGGACTCCGTTTTCCAGCAGTTCAAGATTTATCTGACCGTCTGATAGCGTAATCAGCCCTGTACTACTTTGTGCATAAAAAGCTCCATTGCTCAAATCCCATTTTGACCCTCTGATAAACTCCGAGTAATCAGCGCTCTTTATTACTCCGCCAACAATTACATCGCCCTTGATTTCGGTATCCGCAATAATCTTCAAAGCCTCGCTTGTCAGCTTCATACTGCTTGCCGATGTTCCCGATTTCACAAGCCACGATATCTTGTCGGCAGTTTGTTTGACTTCCGAAATACTGCTATCTGTATCTTCGGGAGCAGGTGACCAGTCCGTAGCTTTAGTTCCTGTTTCCAGTTTTACACCACATATCTGTATACTTGTACCTACAGTATCAGCATTTACAAATACATATCCCGCCGCATAGTTGTCGTTTACAGCGGGCTTTTTTGTTGATGTAAAACTCAACCGTTGCCAGTCAGAAGAGGCAGTCAATGTAAATTCTTTTTTTCCGCTTGCGTCTGTGCTCGATTTCCAGAAAGGTTGAAGAACACATTTTACGCTCTTAGCGCTTGAATTTCTTACCCAACACGACAAGGTATAATACTCATCTTTATTTAATAGGACGCCATCTTGTACTATTCCACCATCAGTATTTACAGCAGTAGCCGTTAAAACACACGCAGTCAGATCATCGGCATATGGAACACCGATTACCGGTGCTGACACCGTCGCTACTGACCCGCTGGTCCTCCAATGCCCTTTTGGGCGTTTCCCTGCTCCAATAGTCAGTTTTGCCGAGCCTGTAATAATATTTCTTCCGCCTACAGCTATTTCCGCTATCTGTTGAGATACTGTCGTTGTTATACTGCCAGCCTTTTGATCTATTGCGGAGTTCATCTGTGTAATGGTCGGATATCCGCTCAAAGAGCTTTTTGTTGCGTATGTGCTTTCAACAGTTGCCTTAAATCCATCTACCGTCTGCTCAAGGCTTGCCTGCTTGCTTGATAACGATGTTATTTCGGCTGTGGTATCCTCAGGAGCAGGCGACCAGTCTGTAGCCTTAGTGCCTTTTTCGAGCTTGATGTTGCAAGCCTCGATCATGCCGTTTTTATCAAGTGCAAGAGCTACGCATTCGAGCTTTGCTATGTCGCTGTCATTTATCGTCCACGTCTTTTCGTAGTAAATCCACTTGTCTTTTTCTGTCTGACTGCTCACCGTCAGCGACAGGGCATACAGCTTTTTATCATCTGCCGAGCGAAATCGTGCCATTACATAGCCGCTTGCGTCAAGCTCTACATTGCTTCCGACCTTTATCCACGCCGACAGAGTGTAACTTGTGCCGACGTTAAAATCCGTCAGAAAGTGCCGCTTGTTCGTGCCAAAATATCTTGCGTTGCCGGAATACCCGGTTCTTGAAACCGAAAGGCTATTTCCTGATATTCCGCCCCCGACGTTTACCACCGTAGTACCGCTCCAGCCGTTTTTGATGTTCCCCGTGCTGTCATACAGCAGATTTCTTCCACCTATCTGTATACCGTCAACCGCTGACTTTGTGGCGTATGTTTCCGACACTGTTGTCCGAAAGCCCGACAGGTCGCTTTCAAGAGCGGAAGTGCGGGTGCCGATACTGCCTATGCTTGCAGTCAGCTCCGTGAATTTTGCATTTATCGTCTGAGATGTTCCGTCTATGACAACCTTACTTGTATTAAGATAGGTGCTGTTATCGGCGTTGATACCGTCAATAACGCTCGAAATATCCAGCTTACTGCCACTGATATGTGCATCATCAGCTACCATATCATTTTTGATAATGCCGCTCTTTATGCCGTCTTCGTGCAAGCCATCGTAAGAGGTGAACATTTTCTTTCCGCCTGCATCGGTAACGTAAATGCCATAGTCGGATTTACCGTCCTCGCCTATCTGGACACGCACGGTATTATTTACATCCTTGATCTGTATTGTGTTTCCGACTATCTGCAATTTTCCGCTGCTTGATTTTATCGTAAAATCATCGGTTTCGATGGTCTTTGACCGGAAGTTTGCGGCTGTAAGGTCCTTTATCAGCGCAGTCGCTATTTCCGCATTTTCGGCAGTCAGCTTTATAGATGTCAGTTCACCCGTGCCGGCTTTGCCCGACAGCAGAACATCTATGTTTGCAACATTGGATTTCAGTGATTTAAGCGTTGCCGTATCGGCCACAAGCTCATCTATATCCGCTTTCTTTGCATACAGCTGTTCAACATCTGCTTTCTTAGCCGTCAGATTGTCAATCGTGGCTATCTGTGCGGAAAGCTCGGTAATATCAGCCTTTGCGGCATAGACGTTTTCGAGGTTTGCAATCTGTGCGTTAAGCTCTGCAATATCCGCTTTTTCGAGTAATGCTTGTTTTACACTGATTATATCTGCGGTTATTCGTTCCGCCTGCTTCTGTGCAGGCGACTTATAGCTTTCTCCGCTGTCCGCAGACTGCTCTTCGGCAGGTGCTTCTATTGTCATAGACAGGCCGCCGTTATATGCCACGGAAATAGTAGCGGCAGGAATTTTCACAGTTTCTCCGCCGTAGGTTATGCTCACCATATCCCACGCATCTATCAGCATATTGCCAAGCCTCAACGGAATTTCGCCCGTGCGGTATTTAAATCCGTTTAATGACTTCTGCACCGTGTTCAGCTGATTTTGAGTCATAAACAGGCAGTCATATGTTATCGCAGTGCCTGTGCCGGCTGTAAAATCTCCGCACACCACACGTCCGACTGTACTATCGTCGGTAGCAACTGTGGGTGTGTCATAGCAAAAATCGGACAATTGCACCGCCGTAGTATCAAACCACTTGAACGCTATCTTGCCGGTACGGTCACAAACGGCGAATTTGCCGTACAGCCCTGCGATATATCCGATTATTTCACGGCAGGTATAGCCCTCCGGCTTGTCCTTTATCGTTACCGCCGTAAGCCCCGAAGTATTAAAGGCAACGCCGCACTTTGTCGCTATCTCAGACAGCATTTTCAGCGTTGTGGACGGATACGACAGGCTTGAAAAATAGCCTTTTTCCGTCTTTGTCATGTTATCCTCAAGCGTTACCGACAACAGTTCTCCGCTTTTCTCGATTTTCTTTACCGTAAGCACTCCCTGCGGTGCGTATTCGCCGTTCACGCCAAAATACAACGTGCAAGCGCTTCCCTTTCTGACCGACGCAGGAAGTGCCGACAGCTCGACTTTTGCGTTTGCTATGACAGTTCCGCCCGGCACTATGCTCTCACTGCACGATCCGCCCGAATAGCTTACGCTGAACAGATCGTTCACCGTTACATTATTACCGAAATCCAGCTTGCAGCAGTAGACAGGCTCAGCACCATTAACGGCTGACAGAAAATCATCCGAAACATTTGTATACAAGCTATCACCTACCTTTCTATCAGATTTATTGACACACTCTTGTAATAATAGCCGCTTCCTGCGTACAGCTTACCTGTGGCGGTGAGATCTGTACTGTATGCGGTTATCTCCTTATATTCGCCGTCATAGTCGAATTTTACGGCAAAATAATCGGGTTTGCTCTCAAACAGATTACGCAGGCTCTTCACCTGCGCTTCTGTGAGAAAAGACCATTTAAGCTCTATCTTGTATTTCCAGCAAAGTATGCTTCCGACAGTTGTTCCTGCGGCATTTCTGCCGGTGTTTGGTTCCCACGTCTTGCATCGTGTGGCATTATAGCCGTCAATATCGGGCGGCGGGAGCAGAACACCCTTAACCCATATCAGATTTTTAGCCAAGCGCATTTACCCCCGTTCTGTATGTGTTCTCCTTGTTCAGACGTACTATCAACCGGTAAAGCGTTTTACCGTCAACCTCACCCTTAGCGATAAGATTAAGACCTTTCAGAAACTCCAGTATCTCACGAAGCAGAAGTACGACTTCCGTCATATCTCCGCCTTCGCCGATGATGTCCTTGAGCTTTGACAGAGGCGCAATTACCTCCGGGTCTGTTCCTGCATTACGGTTATCACCGACCATTGCAAGCGTAGGCGCATACGCAAGACCGCCCTTTGCAAGTTTAGGTATCAGCGGAGGATTTTCAGGCATTGAGAAATGCCAGTCCTGACCGAACAAATCGCCTATTGCGCCTGCCACACCGCCGATAGCGTCAACTATACCCTTAACTGCGTTGTAAATGCCTGTCCAGAGCATATTAATACCGTCGATTATCAGATTGATAACGCCTTTGATCACGCCCCAGATTGTGTTCCAGATACCGCTGAAAAAGTCGCATATTCCCTGCCAAGCCTTATTCCAGTCGCCTGAAAATACACCTGTTATAAAGTCTATCAGTCCGCCGAAGGTCTTAATAATACCGCCGATTATATCGCCGATAGCGGTAAATACAGTGTCAAAAACGCCTTTGACCGCCGCCAGTACATTTTTTATCGTGGGTCCCAACGTTTTTACGAACCAATCGACAAACGGCTTTAGAAAATTCCATACTGCTTTTACGCAATCCACGATTTTTGCGACAACGGCAACGACCTTTACATAGACAGGCTTTATTGCTTTGTCCCACAGGGATTTTATAAGGTCACATACCCACTGTATAACGGGCTGTATCCACTCTTTATAGACCGTCAGCACTGTATCACCGACTGAAGTTATAAGCGACTGAATAGCTTCCATCATCGGTTCGCCATACTGCGACCATAGCTTTGCCGAGGTTATCCACAAATCGCTCCATGCGCCCTGCAAGGTTGTCAGTATCGGCATAACACCGGTTACAAAAACCTCGTCGAATATTGTCTTGACGGTTTCAAAGAGTGTCGTCATAACCTCTGCAGTCGCCGTCCACTGATCTGTCAGCAACGGTAACACGGTTGTTATCATTGTGTTCAGCGAAGGGAAAATAACGTTATCCCACAGCTGACCGAACACAAGATTAAACGTATCTCCAAGCCCTGAAGCTATCGTACCTATTGACTTAAACGCTGTCTGAAGCGCCGGAGTCAGATTATTTGTAAAATAGTTCTTGAACGGCTCGGCAAGAGTTGCCATATCACTCCAGGCCTTGCTCATATTATCCTTGAAGCCCTCTATAACGGGTGCGAATTTTTTGCCTATCTCCGCAAATATCGGAGCAAAATTTGTGTCGAAATACTTTTTGACGTTTGCAAACTGCTTTTTCAGCAGAGCAAACCCCTTTTTAATCTGCTCACGAATCTTATTTCCGATACCCTCGGCTGTCTTATCGCCCTCGCTGTCAAGTGCAGAGAGATCAGAGGAAGAACTGTCGCTCTCGTCCTTTGAAGCAACATTCATCTCATCAAAACTTGCAAGGAAACGGCTGTTTTCCTTAGCCTTTTTTCCGACAGCTTCGACCTTTTTTGCCGCTTCAAGCGACTTTTTATACGTTGTGCCGAACAGCCCCGAAATAAAGCTCGCTATAGCTTTGGTTGCTGTGGCAAGTCCGGATGCCAATGTATTAAGCGCCGGCATGATAGCGTTTACTATAGGCGTAAACGCAACCTGAAGATTGCCTTTTATTTGCTTTACACTGTTGCCGAACTCCTCGTTTGCTCCGATAGCGTCCGACATTACCGACTTTATGCCACGAAACGCCGCATAAAGCCCTGCCATAAGAAACGTAGATTTAAGTGCGGATTTGACACTTTTACCAAGTCCGCCTATTGTCTTGCCGAATCCACCGGCAGAAGTTTTTGCTTTGCCGAGCGATTTTTCAGCAGAAGCACCTACTTTTTTGACCGACTTTTCAAGGTTATCAACAGGTTTTTCTGCTCTTTTGAAATGGCTTGCAAAAGAGGAAGCCAGTTTTTTCACAGGAGCAATGACCGAGTTATTTACCGCCGTGCCTACCGTTTTCAACGTGTTTTTCACTTTTGAAACAGGCTGTATTATCTTGCTTGCCGCCTTATCGGCCGTTTCCAGCACCTGCTCAATCTTTTTACACCCCGAATCCAGTACGTCGGTAGTTTTTTCTACCGCACTCTGCACTTTTTCGTTTGATGCAGCAGCCTCTGTTACCGCTGTTTTAACCTGCAGCATTTTGTCTATCAGCATCGCTATGACAGGTAACGATTGCAGATTTATGTTGTTTGTGCTTTCAGGTATCTTGTTTACCGCTTCGGCAGCCTGCCGTGCGGCTTCAGCCAGCTTTTTGGCTTCTGCATCCGCCTGCATTGCCTTATCTATCTTGGCTTTAGTAGCTTCGGACTGCTGCTGCAGTTTCAGCATACTTGTTTCAACGGCGTTTATTTTTTCTATTACGGCATTGCCCTTTTCGCCTGCCATGTCTTTATCAGACATTGCCGCCATTTCTCTGTTAAGCTGTTTCCACTTTTCCTGTGCAAGCTCTATTTTTTCGTTAGTCAGCTCAAGACTTTTGTTCAGACGGTCGATAGGTTCGGAAGGAATTTCAAAACTGCCGACATCAATTTCGGGGAGCTCCTCTTTTTCTTTGGACTTCTTCTTATCGCTTTTCGGCTGATAGTTGTTCACGAAATCCATAGCTTCTTTGCTATAACCGGGGCCGAACTCGTACTTGTTATTTATCGCTTTGCCAAGACTTTCTGCTTCCTTTTCCGCTTCCTTTACAGGCTCGACAAGCGCCTTTTCCAGAGTTTCGGAAGCCTTTTCGGCACTTTCGGATATAGAGCTTTCAAGCGTCTTTCCTACCTCTTCGGCGGGCTTTTCGACCTTCTGCACAGCCTTTTCAACGCTCTGCGTCACGGTCTTTTCTACAGCCTTGCCGACTTCCTCAACAGGCTTTACAGCCTTATCAGCGGCTTTTGCCACACTGTCGGTAAGTGCCTTTTCGGCGGTTTCACCGACCTTATCCCACTGTGCCTGTATGCTTTTCTGTAAAGCCGAAAGCTGTTTGTCAAGCTCTGCGTCTATTATCAGCGACAGGCTGATAGTGCCTACTGACGCACCGTTTCCGTCAGCCATTTACTCACCTCCCCCAAATGCCTTTTTTATCATCATTTCAAGAGCCGTTATATCGCTCTGTATCTGTTTTGGAGTTTTCTCCGCAAGCTGTTTCTTCGCTCTGAATGCCGCCCACTCCCGCCGTATGCGGTTTTCATACGGCGAAAAGTGTTTGAGCATCTCCTTGTTATCCTCGCTTCGTATCCGCACTGTCTGACCGAGCGGAGTATCATTCATAATGCCGGATACAAGGCTCAGCCAGTCAGAATAGTGCAGATCGTCCTGCTCGGACGGCAGTATGTGATACTGTTTTGCTATCGACTGACGTATCAGCTCACGGTCATACTCGATGTCGTACCAGACTTCATTACTCGTGAAATCGCTCGGTATCTTCCTGTCCCGTCATGGCGGATATTACTATCTCGGACAGCTTCTGATATGCCGCCCACGGCATATTCATTTCGCTTATCTCCTTAGCGGCGGCAGGCTCGAACGCCAGCTTGAACATCTCGTCAATCTTTTCAATGTCCTTCTTATCGCCGTTATTGTAAAGTGCCATTACCTTCTTGACCGTCTTTTCACGATCGTCTACCTTGTAGACCTTTTCTCCGATGCGTATTTCGGGAACGCCTACGAGTAGCTTTTCATCAAGTGTGTACATCTTAGCCATTGTATTTTTCTCCTTTTATGCTTCTGCGTCTGTAAATGTAGGCTTGCCATCTGACATAATATCAAACGCAAGAGGTGCAACCGCTGTGGAATCGCCCGACTCCCACTCCGTCACGTTTATAACGCACGGTATCGTCAGCGTTGCGCCGCTGGGGAACGTCCACACTACAGTTGTGTGGCTGTCTGCGCCTGTCTTAAGTGCAAGTCCTGCAACATAATCGTTGCCTGCGTCACCGATGTTTCTCTTGCCGGATACGCTGACGGTCAGTGCCTTACCTGTCACAAGTCTTCTTGTCCAGCCTTCCTGATCGAACGGCTTCCACTCCTCGACATTGCCGTCAATGGAAACTGAAAAGCTCTCCATATCGGCAATAGTTACAAGATTCTCGGCTGTCGCACCTGTGCCGCCTGTCTTGTCAATCTTGAACTGATTTTCATATACGGGATATACTCCTGTTTTGTTAGCCATTGTTAATTACTCCTTTCGTAATAAACCGTCGCATCAATAACGTACTCGCAGATACCTCTTTCATCTCTGCCTGCGTTATGCGCCTCACTGCAACTCAAAAAGCCGACCGTGTGCCCCTCGGCAACATAGCCGTGTACATCGGTCAGCTTATCAAGTATTTCGTTTGCCGCACTCTCGGCTGTTGTCGGATTGTCCGTCCAGTGTATCAGTACGCTGATGTGCTTTTCAAGTGTTTTCGTGCAAGGCTTTCCGCCTATGCTGATTTTCTTAGGATAGGTGTTTCTTGACGCATACACGCCGATACACTTATCCTGATTTGCGTCTATACAGCCTGCATATACATTCTCTATGCCGAGAACATCAGCAAGCATATCGGCTGTTTCAAGTAACGTCATACGCCTGTTTTTTCCTAAAAATTTTTGTGAATGAGTTTTTGACAAAATCCTTTTTGTCACCTGTTATGTACGGCTCAAGCCAGTGATCAGTCCTGCCGTTGCGGAATTTCAACTTTTTGTCGGTTACTTCTTTCTTTACACCACTTTTAGCCCAAGCGCTTTTGGTATTCGGATCAACCATAACCTTACCATAGTATAGGTAACGTGAATACAAAGCACTGTGGTCAATCGTGGCGATAACAGTATTACCGCTTTTTTCCGAACGAACAAATATACCGTTGATAAGGTCGCCTTGATCAAGCGGTGCTGTGTTCTGTACTTCGGTCACTACCTGTTCCATCGCCGCTTGCGCACTGTCAATGACGGCTTTTTCTATCTTTGCTATAGCAGCCTTATCAAGCTTTACGGTTACTTTTATCACTATATCAGCTCCAGTCTTGTGTAATTTACCGTCCCGTCGGGGTTTTTAGCCTTTTCCGAGCCGTATATCTTGTACTCTCTGCCGCCTATCTCCACAGCTCCGTCAATGATCGGGCTGTCGGGAGCAATATCACCGCAGAAAAGAGCCTCGCCAGACAGCGTTATCAGCTGTTTTTCCGCAGAGAGCTTCTGCCGTGCTTTTTCCGAATGGAAGCACTTGCCCTCAAAAATGACCGTCCGCTTCTTCGAGCCGTCACGGTTAAGTCCGTCTGTACGATACACGGTACAAGGCGTTGTACAAACCCTTTCGGGTACAAGTTTCGGATATTTCATTATAACCCCCTGTAGCAAAGCCCTGTCTGCAATAGCGTGTTATAAATCTGCCGTGTTGTAGTGACACCGCAGTAATTTATAACCTTCGAGCTGTCAAATGACATTGACACACCGCTGATACTATAGGAACTGAGCGGACTGTCAAGCAGTTCGGCATTGTCAAAAACAAATGCTGTCTGCTGTGACAGTGCCAGCCTTACCTTATCCCGCTGAAACGCTGTCAGATTATTAAATCCTATAGCTGTTATGCGGTTGAAGGTCAGTGTGTCGATGTCGCTCTCCGCCCTGTTTTCAAGGGCGTTATACTGCTGTTCTGTTATTGCGCTGTCGGGGCATAAGGTCTGAAATTCCGCAAAAGTGAGGTACATTAAGCCTCACCCTTTTTTGCCTTTGCCGTCCTTGCCTGAGCAAGCTCATCACGGAGCTTTGCTATCTCCGCCTGAGCCTTTTCAAATTCGGCATACGGCACGGTAGCCTGCGGAGAATGCTCCACAGCCCCGTTATCGCCAATGATGTCATAGCCCTGTGCAAGGTATGACTTCTTCTCGGCTTCCGTGATAGTATACTGCTTGTTTGCCTTTACTGCTACCATAGTTACCTCCTTAGTATGTTACGACTATAGCCTTTGCGTTGCCGGGAGCGGTATTGAATGTTATCACACCCGATGACTTGTCATAGCTGTAGTCTGTTGTCGCTGTACCGTCTACAGTTACGCCGATGAGCTTTTCGGGCTTGTCGGTCACTGTGAATGCAGTTGTCGAGCCGTTACCTGCGAATGTCTGCGTCAGAGCAGATACATTCATGATACAGCCGTCAACAAACAGGTGATCTATCGCAAATGTACCGTTGTACTTGCGGTTCTGGTACAGATAGTTGTCTGCCGTTCTGCTGTCAGAGCCGGGAGCAAACAGATGTATATATGCGTACTTATCTCTTGACACCTGGCATTCGGGGTCAATGAGAATGTAGTTTATCTGCTTTGCGCCGACACCGGACTTACAGCCGTCCGTGAAATCGTACACGGTCTTGAAACGAGCTGAGGGAACTGTAACGATATTGCCTATATCGTCAACAGAATGAATACGTCTGTCGATACCGCCGCCGCTCTTGATGTCGAGCGTTCTCTGAATACCCTCTGCGTTCTTGAGGATCGTCTTATAGTCTGCGGTGACATAGAGTATCATTCTGTCAAGAGGTACGCCCTTATCTTCAAGTGTCTTGAGGTTCTCGTCAAAGTCCTTGAGGACATTCTCAATCGTGAGCTTGTCGTGCTTTATTGTTGCGCCTACTCTTACAGCCTCTGCATACAGCTTTGAGAATGTATAGCTGTCGTGTTCGGGGATTGCCTGCGTCCTGTCGAAACGGCTCTGAATGTTCGCCAGTGATACAACGGTATCGGTTTCGTCAAAGTCCATAGGATCTACTACGAACTCGATAGAACGGTCGTGATCGAGCGTCTTTGTTTCGTAGTTGTTCTCGTATGTACCCTGAGGGAAGCCGAGCGATGCTCTTGTGTGGTCCTTATAGCCGGATACCGACAGAGTGGGTATCTTGATTGTTTTCCCGCCTCTGAGCTGAATATCGGAATTTGAGTGATAGAGAGCGTCGGCCTTTGATTCCTGACCGTAAAGCTCTCTGAGCTGATTGGTATACTGTTCAGCATAGTTGATTGTGTTTGACATTTTTACACCTTACCTTTCTTACTTCTTTTTCTTGATACCGAATGCGTTATCAAGTCTGCTGTTGTCGGGCTTTTCTTCCTTGTCGGAGCTGCCTGCACCGACCTTGAATCCGCCCTGCTTTTTGCCGTCTGAGCCGTCAGCCTTCATATCGGGATATTTCTTGACTACCGCCGACAGTGCCGAGTTGATGTCCTCGCTTTTGCCGGACTTGACGTAGCTTTCGGCAATAGCCACAGCATCGTCCATACAGTCAGGCTTTACACCGAGCGACATTGCGGCTATCTGTGTTTTCAGCCTTAAAATCTCCTCGTCCTTTGCATCGGGAACGGCGGGTGCAGGCTCAGATTCGGGCTTATCCGCCTTTTCTTCGGGCTTATCGTCCTTCTTGTCCTCTGCCTTGCTCTCATCGGGCTTGTCTGCCGTGCCGTTATCGTCCGTCTGCTTGTTTTCGGCGGGCTTCTCTTCGGGCTTGGGCTCGTCCTTCTGCTCCGCTGTGGGAGCGGGCTTCTTCTCCTCTTCGGGAGTTTTCTTTTCGGGTTCCATTGCTTTTCCTCACTTTCTTTGATTTTGGGTATAAAAATACCGCCCTTTTTAAGAGCGGTAAAATTATTAAGTTTGGTTCTGATTTGCACCGAACTTCACAAAAAACGGCTGTTTTTGCAAAGTTTGTGTTCAAGTCAAGTGCAATTGATTGCACACGGGTATAAGAAAACCGCTCACTGCTGTGGGCGGTTTATTCATATCTTGGCTTTTTTAATGCTTCTTCAACCTGTGCCTTAAAATTTTCAAACACTTTCTTTTCTTTTTCAGTAAGTTTTACACCCTCTTTTAACTCAACAGAGCCGGGTATATAATGGAATTTACCTGTAATCTCTTTTGGTGAAAGAAAAAGTGACATATTACATACCCCATTTCTTTTTTAAAAGTCTTTTTACTTCAAGAACTAAATCATTGTTTTCAGTGCTAGAAAATGCTTCAGCAATAAATTCTGCCGGATTCTCAGTAGCATATTCTGATAAGAATCGTTCACAAACTCTTGTATCTGATAACAATCCGCAATTTGCCAAAGCCGTGTTCATAATTGATTTTGCTTCCTCAAAACTATCAAGCGACAACTTAAATTCAGCTAAACTGCTACACTTTTTTGCTGTAATCAAATATTCCCTAATATGTACGCTTTCGTGTAAAAGCAAGCCATATATGCCGTCTTTTGGCGTAATCTCATGGTTTATAGCAATTTGTGCAATATGCTGTTCAATCTCACCAATAGACCCAGATTGAAACAATAAGCTATTAATCTTAATTCTAATGCGTGGAGTTGTACCGTCAAGCCAAGACACAGAAGCTTTTGCTATTTCAGCCATATCTTCAAGCACAACCTCACTAACAGAGCCCTTTAACACAGGTATTTCTTGATACAAGCGGTGCATTGATGAATTAATGGCGTTTACTGTTTCTAATGGCAATTCAGAGAGCGAAGAAATAGAAATCTTAAGCTCTTTTCTTGCATACTTAGTAGCCTTATCAAACGACTTAGCCGCCATAGATCTTTCAATATCTATTATATCACTTTCATCCGAATTGTCAACAGTATCATCTGTAAAATTCTGTACGTCTTCTTCGCTGTCTGCCGTTGCTTCAACAGGCTGTTTTACAGTTTCCTGTACGTTTTCTGTCGTTTTGGCAGTTTCAACAGTTTCAACGGCTTCATCAGACACAACCGCAGTCGGCGTATCGTCTGTGTCTTCGTTGCTCTGAACAGGCTTTATAGGCTCAGACTGTACAAAATTCATTGTGTTTTCGTTATTTTCCGGCTTAGAAACGTTATTTTCCGGCTCGGAAATGTTATTATCCGGCTGAGGAATATTAGGCTCTTTATTTGTCGGAACAGGATTTTTGCTTTCGGTATCGGTAACTTTAACAGGCGCTTCTTCCGTTCTCGGAGCTGTCTGCTTCGGCTCACCCTTACCGCTGTAGATCTTCTCTCTTGAATAATCTCTGCGGAGAACATCGTCATGCTCTTTGATAAATTCTCTGAGCTTGCCTTGTTCCTCTCGGAGCTTACGCTTATACTCCTTGACCTTCTTCTCGTCCTGCGTGCCCTCAACCTTGCGTTTGAGCGCTCTTATCTTGCGCTCCATAGCCCGTTGCTTTTCTTCAAGCTCTCGCTGTTCCCGTATCTTCTCGGCAGGAATCGGCTTTGGTATCTTTGTAAGCCCCTCTATGTACTGCCCCATAGTATGACGGCAGTTAGGGTGGAACAGCCCGCCTCGGATTGCCACAGACAACAGCATAAACCACTTGTCGCAGTAGTTTGACTTGCCGAAGTCGCTGCTTCTCTCGCCGTTCCATATTGTGAATACATCATCAATGTAAACCTTGCCCTGATACGGCTCGCAGGTTTCTGAGCAGCCTCCGTACTGCGATATAAGCACGGTATCATATCCAAGCTCCGCAAAGCGTTTAGCCGCACCCTGCAATGTTGCCCTTGTGGACGTTGTGCGCAGTGCCATACGCACATAATCGGCAATATTAACTCGCCTGCCGTCTGCGTAGACGATACAGTTTATGCCCTTGTCGAGAAAATCCCTTGTTGCAAGGTCGATTGCTTCATTAAGCGTAATTGAGCCTGTGCCCATCATAAGCTGTACCTTGTTCAGCGTTGTGCGGTAAACATCGTCCATATTACGCACAGCGGCAGTAAGGGCGGTCTTTTCAAGCGTTGTTACGTCTTCCATCAGCTTATCCATCTTCGGCTTGTTGACCCCGAAAAAATGATCATCCGGTATAGCTGTCGGCGCTTCGGGCGGCTGAGGCTGTGCCGGAACATCGGGAACATTGACGCCGCTTTCCGAAACATCAATGACCGACTGCTCCGCTGTATGCTCTCCCTCGTGAAACTGATCCGTCATAAGCTGTCGGGTTTCATCGTCAATAACATCTACATATTCGTCCGCTATCTGAGCGTTCTCCTTGCGGAAATTGTCAATGTTATTGAGCTTTTCAGCCTGCCACGCAGACCATTCAAAGCCTTCTTTTTCTTCTTCAGCTTTGTGCCGTGAAAGATTGCGTTTCAGCGAAGCAATGAGCCTTAGCTCTATCTCTTCAAATATCCTTGCAATATCTCTGAAACTAAGCAAGCTCATCACCTACCGCAGATGTCGCACCATCGGCAAGCCCCTTTTCCTGCATTATACGCTTGACTTCACCGGCTTTCCATTCGTCCTCTTTAGAACTGCCCCACAGCTCCTCGACCTGCGTTTCGACCGACATAATGCCGTAGGTACTTGCCTTGCCGACCGTTTCTACACGACTGTCAAAGTCGGGTGCGCCATATTCACCAAAATCAACGCTTACCTCATATTCTTCGGGTGCTTTGCCCTGCATATTGTCGTATGTTTTTAATACAGCCGACACAAGCTCAGGCAGAGCCTTTTCAAGCGCTGTCGTTATTGTGTTCCGGGTGTTGCCCGTAACGTCCTTCTTCTCTCGCTGAGCGTCCGCACTTGACATCTTGCCGACATCAATACCGAGTGTCGCAGGCGATACAAGTCCTTGCAGGCACATCAGCAGGCAGTTTGTATACGATGATACAAATGCGTCATACTTTATGTCGGGCTGGACTACCTCAATCTTCGGGGTAACGCCCTCCTGCAACGGCTGACTTATCGTGATGTAATTGTTGCCGAACTGGTTGAGCTTTCCGACCGAGCCGTTCTCGGCATTGCGTGGTATCATATTATCGGGTATGTACTGCTTCACACGTCCCATTCTGATTGCGTCCCACCACTGTGAGATAACCTCGTCCAGAGCGTCAAAACAATCGGATTTACCGCCGTCGAATATACTCTTGCCCCTGCCCGGATATTTCTTAGAAGCGTAAAACTTCAGCGGTACAGCCATTATATAATCCCCGGCAAACTCTACTCGTTGTTCTATGCCGGCAAGGCAAGAAACACTGTCAAGGCTCACCTCGTGACCGCTGTGGTCGTACAATCGGCTTTCAATGTAACCTCTGCCGTAATGCTCCTCAAGCTGATATATCCTGTTGCCGTCTTCGTGGGCACTGCGAAATATAACTTCTGTCAGGACACCCCTCAGACAGCGATATTCAATCTTGTCGGCTCCCACAAATTCAACAATAGGCGTTAAGGACAGCGTATCATCGACCGAAATCTTGAAAGCGCCGTCACCCTCAACGAGCGTATCTACTATTGCCTTTCCGACAAGTGCGGTAAAGTCCGTGTTCTGCGATATATCCTCAAATGCCGCTCTGCCTTTTTCGCCCTCGACCGCTATATCGTCCATATCCGAATAAACGATATAGGCGAGCGTATCGGCTATAATGGCAGGCAAGCCGCTGTGTATCTTGCGGACTTTCTCGTTATCGGGAACGCTCCCCCAGAAAGAATTTGTGCCGCAGCCGAGCTGCTTGAAGAACTGCGACAGCTCATATGCGTCACCTCTGTACCACAGCTTCGCCCGGAGAATGTCCGCCATAAGCCCCGTTCTTTCGTTCAGGACAAAGGTCTGCTCCGATGCAGGATTTATATTGAGCCAGTTCAGAAACATCTGTCTGACTTTCTCTCCTATGTCAAATTTCATCTGTTTTCACGCTCCCTATAAGTGATTTGAACGGAAGCCAGGCATACTGGCAGGAGTTTATGCAGTGATCGTTGCCGTCCTCCGGCTCTGCCTTATCCTCTTTCCAGCTGTATATGTTAAGCTCCGCTATGTAATTTTTGCAATGTTCCAGGATATAAAAATCACCTGCCGCCAGCCACGCTGACTGCAAGTGAATACGGTCGATTATTTTCGTTTTCTTGAACGCAGGTATGAAGTTATACAGGCTTCCCGAAAGCCGCTTGAACTTCTGGCATTCGAGTATCGTTGCCTGATCTGCGCTGTCTATGTAGACATCTTTTGCAAAGCCCCACAGCTTGCGATTTCTTTCAAGAAAATCGGTAAAGATTTTCGGAATATCGGACGGTGTAAGCGGCACACGGCGGTCACGATTGTTGTATGTTTCCTCGTCAAGCGTTACGCATTTGCGGTCCGCCGTGATCCCCACAAACGTAAATGCTATCGTATCAGGTGAGGACTGCGAGTAGGCTGTATCTAAACCCGCCGAGAACCGCTCGAATTTAAAGCCTTGCGCCGTACCGAGTGAAATTATATTACGGGGTTGTAAATCGAAAACAAGCCCCGTTGCACGCCCTCTCAAGCCCAGTATCTTGTTCTTGTACAGCTTAGTACCCTTCGGGGCGGCAAGCATCTTTCGTTGTATGTCCTCATCGGTCAGCGAAAGATTATCACGAAAAGTAAAGAACCAGTACCGCCAATCCGGCACAGGTTCTTCCGTAAGCTCTTTCATTATTTCATCTGGCACGTCACAGGCGTATTTTTTGTATGGACGTGAGCGGTTGACAAACTCTTTATACACCGGCAAGCCCGGATCATCGGGGTTCAGGGTAGCCATAAGGTAATCATTTCGGGTAGACATCTCACGGACGAACTCTATATCGGCGGTATTTATCTCGTCGATATAGACGCACCCGAACTGAGCGCCGAGTGCCATCTGCCATTTATCCTTGTTGTCATATCCGAGAACATAGATTATCTTGCCCTCAAACTTGATATGCGGCAGTTTATAATCCTTATCGCCGTTGCCGAAATACTTTGCGTTTGCGTGAAGGTCAAGAATGCCGTTGTCCTGCTGAATAATCGTTTCTTCTGCCTTGCCGGTTGTCTTTGCGGCGATAACGTGGAGCTTCTTTCTACTTGCCGACACCATACGCATGAACTTTACGCCTGCGCCGACGGTTGTCTTTCCGCTTGCGGTAGTACCTTCGAGAAAGTCCGCTGTCACATTATGCACGCTGTTGATGAAGTCGATATATTTTTGTGACAGAGGAAAACTACTCGTCAAGCCCCTCACCGCCTATCTGAGCAAATACATCGGAGAGCTTGTCAGAAGTTCTGACTTCTGCCTGTATCTTTGCCACATACTCCCCCGTCATCTTATTCAGCGTGTCAATAGCTCTGATACGGTCCGACAGCTCGTTCTGCTTATCCTTAGCTATATCGGAAAGTGTCGCCTGCCGTTCTCTTGCGGTCATTATGCGTGCAGTCTGGGCGTCTTCGGTGAGCTGTTTTATGTATTCCGTAATTGTAGTATTTTGTAGTAATTTTGAAGCATTAGTATTTGCATACTTTTTGCTGTATCCTGCCTGTATCGCACTCTGAGCGGCGTTACCGCACTGAGCGTAATATTCGGCAAATTTCTTCTGTCTTTCGGTCATTGGCGGTACACCGTCCTTTCTTTTGGGTATAAGAATACCCGACACCGTTTGAGTGCCGGGGTTCAGGAGGAAAACTTATTGTTGTAGTTTTCCCATTCTAATTTTAGCACACTTGATTTCGGACATCAATAGGACAATGGCGGACATTAACGGACATTTGCGGACATTAACGGACATCAGCGGACAATTCTTTGAAATATCTGTCTAATGCCTTGCGTAATGATTCTCCGCTCGTTTCATCACACATACCTGCAACCTCGTCCCATGTAAACGTCTTAGATCCACAGCCTATGCAATACAGCTTCAGCGCCTTGTGAAATCGTCTGACCGGTATTGCGTCTATAAAAGCACATATTTTCTCGTTTTCGGCTTCTATACGGCTTTTCTCATTAAGAAGCGATACAGTACCAAGCCCGTGTATATAACCTTCGTCTTTTTTTGTCACAAGCTGATATGCCGGCGGTCCCGCTGAACCCTGAGTACTTATCAGCACTTTTTTCTTGCCGAGTTGCCTGTCTATACATTCAAGCAGCTCACAATTTGCACGGTATTTTTCTAAATCTGATAATGTCATTCTGCGTCCTCCTCTCAAAAATTAAACCATATTTTTTCTACTCGATGTTTACCCATCTGAGCCGTTGTCTGCTTCTCATCGGTATTCCACCCTGAAAGCATTGAGTTGTACAGCTGACTATCGTACCCGCTCAACACGATTTTGGACTTGCTTTCTTTAAGTACACTCAGCAGATTTATGTGGTACTCCTCCGACAATTCGCATGAATACATATTTTTCCTTCTAAGGCTCTGCAGATAGGGCGGATCGCAATATAAAAGCGTATTTTCATCGTTGTAGCGCCGTATTAACTCTATTGCGTCGATATTTTCAATCTGTGCTTCTTTAAGCCTTGCACAAATCTCCGATATTCTTCCGGGCAGATAGTTCCACATGGTTGCTGTTCTCGGCCCTCCGTAGGTCTGAACATTTCTCCACGACTTTTTACTGCTGTTGCTCGTTCCGAAAGACTGATGATACCGCACGAGCGTTCGCCGAGCTTGTTCTAAGGAATCATCCGATTTATCGTAACAATTCTCAAATTCTTCTCTGGCAAACGGCGTAAATTCTATTAGCCGTGCGAGTTCCTCCGGGTTATCCCTGCACACCTTAAAAAGGTTTACGATATTCCCGTCTATATCGTTTATCGTTTCTATGTAGGTTTGCGGTTTGTTGAAAAATACTGCTCCGCTGCCGAAAAACGGCTCGCAGTATACTTTGTGTTCGGGAAAATGTGAGATAATCCATTCTGATATTCGCCACTTTGCGCCGGGATATTTTAATACAGCTTTCATTTTTCCTCCTTAGGCGCTTCTGGAAGCGGCATCCAATGAGTAACCCGTGCATGCCCTCTATGGATAAAATGATCGATAGACCAATATCCTTTATCGATGTTTCGTATTCCTTTTTGTGACACAGTGCATACTAACACCTCTTCCTGATCCGGCGGAAGCTTGTCCTCCCACTTTATCCACTTCGGTATTACTTGCCCACAAAACAAGCAGGTTTCCGTTGCGGGTTTGCGTTTACTACTCGTTACCTGCTTACTTATCGGCGGTTCAGGAAACGGCATCCAAGCAATGACGACTTCACGGCCGTTAAATCTTCCATCTTTGCAAAACCCTTTTTTCTGCTTAAATTTTTCGGCCGTTTCAATAGCATATAAGTCTTGCTCTACACTGATTCTGCCTGTTTTTGTGTCAAGGATGGCGATGTGATTCCACGACTGTTTTTCAGGAAGTCTATCTTCCACGCTTATCCATTCACTCATATTTTTCCTCCTGCTTGCTACACTTGCAGGTGTAACGGTAATCTTTAAGTTTCTGCTTTGTCATTCTATCACTCCCCATAGTATCCGAAATCGTACAAATCATCCTCACGCACAATTTTTAACTCACCATCTCTTGCCTCTACAGCCCACAGCTGAGGATAATCTTCCGTCACAAGAGCTGTGACAAGCGTAACACTGCCATACCTATTGTGGCTGGCAACGCAACCGGGTCTCATTTCGCACTCGTAAAAACTACTCATTTAAATTTCTCCTTTCAGCTTCTGTATTCTCGCTTTAAGCACTCTCATAACTGTCTCATGTGTATCGGTTCTGTCCTTTATAGCCGCCATAACGTCCTCGTCAACACAGCCCTGAACAACCAGATATGCCACATAAACCTTATCGTACGGCGAGCCCTGACGCCATAACCGGCACTTGCCCTGATCGTTAAGCTCAAAGCTCCAATTAGGTGTAAACCAGACAATATGCCGTCCGCCTGCCTGGAGATTAAGTCCGTAGGCACAGCTTGACGGATGTACAAGCAAAACATCAATCTTGCCTGCATTCCACAGATCTTCGTCATCAGGTCCGTTATATACCCTCACGTTAAGCTTTGTCTTTGCAAGTGCCTGAAGAATACGCTCCTTGTCATGCTGAAATCCGTAAAAGGTTATGCACGGTTCGCCGTTAAGGCGTTCTATGTACTCCATATATGCGTCTATCTTGCAATCGTGAAGCTTGACAACTTTGTGGTCATTATCATAAATGGCCCCACTGCAAAACTGAAGCAGCTTTCCCGTAAGCACACCTGCCGATTGTGCTGTTATCGTGTTTTCGTCTATCTGAAGCAGTAAATCTCTCTCGAACTGTGCGTATTCCTTTTTGACCTTATCGTCAAGTATAACCGGGATTTCATGCTCGATACACTGCGGCAGCTCCAAATAATCCTCTGCTTTCATACTGACGCAGATATCGCTTATGGCTTTCAGTACGGCGGGCTCTGCGTCGTCTTTAGGCTTGTAATCCGTAAAATGCCCGCCGTGCGTATTTGCTATGAAATAGCGCTCTCTGAACTGTGTGATGTTTTTTCCGAGCCTCGCCCCTTCATCGAGAAGATATATCTGCGCCCACAGATCCATAAGTCCCTTTGATGAAGGTGTTCCTGTAAGCAGTATAACCTTTTTGCACAGCGGACGTATAAGTTTCATTGCTTTAAACCGCTTACTGCTGCTGTTCTTGAAACTTGTACTTTCGTCAAGCACAACCATATCAAACGGCCAGTCCTGTCGGTAATACTCGACAAGCCAGGGGACGTTCTCACGATTGATAACATACACATCACCGGGAGTATTAAGAGCTCGTACACGTTTGGCCAGAGAGCCGAGAACCGTAACTACTCTGAGATGCTTCAAGTGTTCCCACTTGCCTGCCTCTTTACTCCAGGTACCCTCGGCAACTTTTTTCGGAGCCACCACAAGCGCCTTGCCGATACTCCAGTGATAATATTTCAGAGTGTTTATCGCCGACAGAGTGATTGAGGTTTTACCAAGCCCGGGACGTAAAAACAAGCCTATCGCAGGGTCTTTTACTATCCTGTCAATGCAATATGCCTGGTAATTGTGCGGTTTATATATCATTTCTTTTCAGCTCCTCTATCAGATTATCAACCTTTTCTTTTGAATCGACCGCTCTGAACACTTTTACGCCTGTTGCTTCAAGAAGATCGCAGACATAAGTCTGTAAGGCTCTCAGCTTTTTCTGCGGTGCTTTAAGCTCCGCCAGAACTATTTTTCCTCCGGGAAGAAATATGATTCTGTCAGGCACCCCGTTAAACCCTGGTGATACAAACTTCAGTGCCATACCATTGCATTCCTGCTTAATTCTGGATACGAGATATTTTTCAATATTACTTTCAAGCAATTTTAATTCCTCTTTTTTCCTTTTTGATTGTAACAATTTCAGCATTTTTCCTATACGCGTGTGCATACAGGCGGATTAGAACGTATATATACCCTCTAATCCTCTATTTACACTACTCTATATAGAATAATTGTTGTAATTGTTACATTTTAAGATTTTTCGCTTAACCCTGCGGTTTATAGCGTAACAATTCTCGTAACAATTGCTTTTTAATTGTTACAAATTGTTACAAACGTTTGTAACGTTTTTGACCGAAAACCTATTTTGTTTCGTGTTTGTTACGGCAGATTGTTACGTTTTTCTGAATCCTCTGACTACGCCATAAGGTCCTTGACGTATAGGATTTTCCGTCCTTTTCCATTCGGGCATCATAGCTACGATAGCATTAAGCTCACGGGTGTCTGTATTTTTCATATCTTTGATGTTCCCGCCTAAAGCCTCGCACCATATCTCGGCGGCGCATACGCTTCTGCGCTCCACAAGCGTCAGATTTTCTGCCCCGGTAACTGCACCGCCCCAGTACATTCTTCTACGGTCAAGCGGCCACTTCTGCCAATCGCTCGGTATCTGTTTTTCTACGAAAGCACGCACTATACTTTCTCTGCTTGATACCTCTCTGTGTTCTTCCTGCTTGTCCTTAGCGACGCTTTCTATTTCACCGCTGAGATACAACGGTTCTCCGCCTTGCCATCTTACCAGAGCCTCCGCCCATATCATATCTATTTCGTTGTCAAGATCGTGCCATACGCTCTTCACAGCCTTTTGTTCTCCCGTGTCAACGGGCCAGAAGCGGCGGTTTCCCGTTGTATCCCGTAAGAACTCAGTATTATTGGTAGTACCGAAGAACACGCACGACCTGGGCAGTTCCTTAACATTTCTTCCGTAAGCCGCTCGAAAGCGGTCTGCCCGTAAGCTGAGAAATTGCTTGATTCTGCTTACATCTGACTGTCTGAATGCGTCAAGCTCGCTTATTTCAACGAGCCATACGCCCTGGAGAAGCTCGCTTGCTTCTTTGCCCTCAAACGTCCTTATGCTGTCATTGAACCACCCTCGGCTCATTTTATCAAGTAAAGTTGATTTTCCTATGCCCTGAGAACCCGTCAGGATAAGCATATTATCAAACTTACAACCGGGCGTCATTGCTCTGGCAACAGCGGCCGTGAATGCCTTACGGGTAACAGCCCTGTTGTATGGGTTGTCCTGCGCACCCAGATAATCAATGAAAACCGTATCAAGACGGGGCACTCCGTCCCATTTACCGTTAAGCCCCGTAAGATAGTTTTTTACAAGATTGAATGCGTGTGCGTGTGAATGGAGCGATAACGCCCCGTCTATCTTTCCGTTGCCGGTAATTTTATATACACGTTCAAGATACCAATACAGCCCTGCTATATCGTTATCGTCCCACAGCCTGCGCTTATTGTTCTTGTCCCACGGTAACGCCGCCAGCACCTCGCCCCTGCCCGCAAATTCATTCAAAGCAAACTTTCCTTTAAGCAAAGGATCGTGCTCAAGTATGATTTTCACGTTATCTATAGTAGAGCGTATTGCGCCCGTCTGCGTGCTTTTCTCAAGCAACTGCATCCAGTTTTCATCTTCAACGCAATCAGTCGTATCGCTTACGCCTTCAAAATCTTTTACCGCTGAATCATACCGTTCTTTGCTGAGCAGTGCCGAAACTTCATTTATTCCGCACGCAAATTCGCACATTGCACTGAATGAAGGCAGTCTGTTTGTCGGAGTACCTATTGAAGCCTCGTCATCTTTATCCGCAAACTTGTGCAGCCGTACAAGGTCGAAAGCATTTACAAGCCTGCCGCTGCACGGATCTGTAGCATGATGGCTGTATAAATACTTGCCGTTTTCGTAGACAACAGCGCCGCCGGTGGTTGATCCGCCAAGATAGGTGAAACGTTCTGAAGAATCATCAACCGACTCGTATATTCCCGGTAACAATTCTGACATTGCACGATATACATCGTAAGTACGGCAGAAAGCGCCGACAACGCCATTCTTAGCATCAGGATCACCCTGCTTTACAGCCAGCTTCTTAACAGCCTGCTGCCCCGGTATGCTCGGCCAGGTCGAGACATCTCTCCAGTCGGCATATAAGGCCAAAATACCGTCGGCGCAAGTGAAAGGCTTATCGCCTACTATATACACATATTCTCCGTCTGAGCAACAGCTCGGCCAGTACATTAAGCGGCAGGCTTCAAAAGTAGACGGATCAGCAAATTCGATACCTATATACTCAGCAAGTTTTCGTGCTATAGGCTCATACTCATCGGCAGTGACAGTGCGATCAAGTGGAAGTATTACACGCAGTCTCGGTGCGGAAGGCTGATGCTTTCTTGTACTGTAAACGCAGTATCCGCAGCCGAGAGCTTCAACTCTCCGCAGAATATCATCTTTATATCCTGCCGGAATACTGTCAAGGTCGAGGGTAACTATGTCTCTGCCAATAACGTTATTTGCCTTACGCCTGGTTCCGTTAAGAGTACCGCCAACATATCCGCCGACATCTTTAAGATCATCCTGCTGAGCCTTTTTCATATTCATATAATCAGCAAGCGTTTCCGTGCTTCTTGCCGGGATTTTCAATTTCTCCCACAGTTCCGACAGCATAAGTGTCTGTGCTTTCCACACAGTCGCTTTTCTGCTTGACCCGCAGGAAATAGTTATTTTTCGGTCAAATAACATAAACTGTTCTCTTAATCCTTTCTGAAGAAGTCGCCGACCCAACCGTCAGCGCCAAGAGGTAATCCCGGTGCCCACGGTATAGGTTCGGTCATTATTCTTATAACATCTTCAAGGCTTGCCGTATCTTTACGACAATCGATTACTACTTCGTCATGAATGTGAAACACAACAGGAAGTCCGGCTTCTTCCAGGCGTGTTATTGCTCCGGCGAGACAATCTCGTGCTATAGCCTGAACACAATTCTCAACGAGCTTTCCGCCGTATGTTTCGAGCCGTTTCCACTTTTTTGTTTTCTGATCCATACCCATATAAGCAATCGACGGCGATCCCCACTGATTCTCATAGATCTGAGGAGATATATAATAGAGCTTTCTGCCACTCGGTAGAGTAATTGTCAGACTGTCTGTATTCAAGGCGGCGTTGTATTCTTTGGAAACTATAATGTTACGCACACCGACAGCTCCGCCGTTCGTGACCGCCTGAACCGCTGCATTATCCACGGCATACCATAAGTCTCTTATACGTCTGTTGGCATCTCGCCACCGATGCACTATATCGGGCAGGTCACTTTCAGGTATACCCATATTAAGTGCGCCCATAGTAATAAGTGCAGAAGTACCGCCCTGATAGCCGAGAGCAAGCTCTGCTACCTTGCCTTTCTGACGCAAAGCATATTCCGGATTGCCCTTTTTTATAAGCTCAATCGGAACGCCGAACATCTGTGAAGCAGACGCTTCATAGATTTTTCCGTGAGTGCGGAATACCTCAAGCCGCCATTCTTCGCCGGCGAGCCATGATATAACACGGGCTTCAATGGCCGAGAAATCAGCATCTATAAGAACATTACCCTCTGCGGCAACAAAAGCGGTCCGTATGAGTTGTGAAAGCGTGTCCGGAACACTTCCGTAAACAAATCTGAGAGCGTCTGCTTTTCTGTCTTTAACAAGAGTTCTTGCAAACGGCAAAGGCTCAATATAAGTTCTCGGCAGGTTCTGCACCTGTACAAGACGACCCGCCCACCTTCCTGTTCTGTTCGCTCCGTAGAATTGCAAAAGCCCTCGTACTCTGTTATCACGACAAACCGCTTTTTCTATAGCGTTATATTTTTTAGTGCTTGTCTTGCCGAGTTCCTGACGTATTTCGAGCATACGCTGTACTTCGGCACTGTTATCATTCGCCGTCAGCATTTTTGCTACGGTGTCCTTGCGTAAAGATTCTATTTCTTCACCTGTTTCGTTTTCCAGCCACCCTTGCAACTGTGCAACGCTGTTCGGATTATCAAGACCGGTTATCTTCACGGCTTCTTCTATCAGTGCATTTCGTGTGGCGCTTCCTATTTCAAGCGCACCGTTTACAAAATCCATGTCTACCGCAACTCCCCTGTGGTTTATCTCGAGATCAGTTTCCCATTCTCTCTGAACGAAGTCAGGGACCGTGACAGCTGATAATCTGCGTTCTATTTCTATTTCGGCTTCTACATCTCTGCGGTTATATTCTTTAAACAGCTTCCATTTTTCGAGGTCGTGTGACGGCATATTTCTTGTGCGCATACCGTTTGCCTTTGTTGCTTTACACGGGCAACAAAAATATCTGATAAGGGCCTTTCCGGTGTTAAGTTTGCGCCTGTCTTCAGGAAGCCCTAAAGCTCTGCCGGTTGCATCAAGACCTTTTGTATAACCGGCATACAATCCGTGCAACATTGTGCACCGCCACTGCTCAAGCGGAAGTGCCTTACCGAAATACTTTGATAGGCACCCCCACTCAAAAGCGGCATTATATGCGTGTTTTATGCAATCGGGAGAGAAAACCGCCGCTGTTATCTCGGGCGGTATTGTCTCTCCCTGCGCAAGATCTATTACCGTAACAGGCGCACCATTTAAAGAGTATGCGAATAACAGGATTTCAAAGTCAGGGCTTTCTATGTATTTAAAAGCCCCCGTTTCTCCGATAGGTTCGCTTGAAAATGTTTCAAGGTCAATATTTAAGTGGTGCATTTGGCCTCCTTTATCAGAAAGGAAGCCCTGTTATAGGATTGACACCTGTCGGCTGAACAGGCGCTACAGTCTGCTGATACACAGGCGTACCCTGAATAGGAGCGGTCTGCGGGTATACCTGTACACTCTGCCCTAAACCGTTGAAGTCGCTTGCCGCTGTAGCACCGCCCGAAAGCACTTCACCGTCACGGGTTTTAAGTACGTTTCCGAGCCCACAACCGACACCTTTATTAACGCCGGCATTATAGGGGTAGAAGTTAATTGTGACCCTTCCGTACATTCCGCTGTAGATATCAGACGGAGCCAATTCACAGTTGATATTATCTATACCGACAACCTGAGGCTTGTTTATACTGCTTGCGGTAAGCACCCAGTGCCCTTTGCATTCCTCCCCATAAGGAGTACCGCTCTGTCGGAGACCGTCACCATCATGGATTACTGACTGAGCCTGCGGCCTTGCTCCGCCCCATTTTGTAGTTATGCCCTCGTTATACGCCGCCATAAAGCTGGCGTCAAGGTCCGCTTTAGTAGCGGTGTCTGACTTGGGGATGAGTATGGTAACCGAATATTTAGGTTTGCCGTTAGGATCACTTTTCGAGGGAACAGGGGCTGTGAGATTCGTGTAAGACAGCCTTACTTCTCCGGTTAAAACTTTGGTTGCTATGTTCTGGTACATAATATTTTCCTTTCTTAAAGGGCAATGCCCATTTTGACGTTTAATTCTTCCATTAGTGCAACAATCTTGCACCAACGCTCGAAATCACGCTTTGCTTTAATTACGTTCGAGAGCAATTTTTTATTTTTAGCCTTGATTTCTTTGATTTCCTTTTCAGTTAAATCAAACAGGAACTGCAAAGCAACATATTCTTCCTTGTATGTTTTGCTTTCTTCGTGCCATTTCTGCCTTTTAGCGTCCTGCTCCGATAATACGTAATGCCATATTTTGCGTATATCGTGCGAATTCAGCGAAAAGTTATCATAGGCGATCCGCATCAGCTTTTTTATAACCGACAACGGTCGCTGTTTAAGATAGTCCTCATAAAGAATCTTAAAATAACCTTCCGGAAACGATATAGTTACAAGATGCTGTTCGTTCACTTGCCCACCTCCGCAAAATCGGCGGCCGCAGGACTGTAGGTCTCTCTTTTATCCGATAAGGGCGCAAGAGTAGGTTTGCCGGGCGGCTTGATAACATAAGCGCCGACCTTTTCGGCAAAATCAGCTTTACCCATAAGCTTTTCAAGCTCGGTAAGAGTTTTGGGTTTTCTCTCATACACCAGGGCTTCATCATAACCTGCTTTGATAACTGCGTCAATAGCTTTATCCTGATCGGAAAAGGCTCTGTTACTGCGCCCCTGGACTGCTTTCCAACCGGGTATGTTAACGCCTTTAAGGATTGCACCGAGTGCATATTCCTCGAGATCCTTATACCATTTCACGAGTTCAGCACCTTTTGTAAGCAGGTCACCTATTTCGCTGTCAGAAAGAATACGCTTGTCCTGATCACCGGAAGTACCGGGTAGTACGCAATCCTTAAATTCTTCAAGGGCTGTATACTGTTCGGCTCTGGCACGACAGTGTTCCTTTCCTCTGCAAAATCTGCAATGCTCACCCGGCACAAACTCGCCGGGACCGGTATAGGCCTCCTGTGCTATCGGCTTTATGCTTTCACCCCAAGCGAGTAGTTCCTCTACAGATATTGTTTCGGTACTGACTTCATCACTGATACGAGGTTGATCAATCGTCATTCTTATGCTCTTTATACTGTTCCCATAAACAGGTGAATAACGCTTGAGAGCACCGAGAGCATACAACCGCATCTGCGTGTTTCCCTCCGCCGATACTGGTACGCCTTTACCGTGCTTGTAATCCACTATGCTAAGTGTATCACCGCCTATCATAATGCAGTCGCAAGTGCCGAAGCCGTTGGGTATGTAGCCCGTAAGATCAACCTGCACTTCCGGGGATATGTTGGGTTTTGCCTTATACGAAAGTGCTAACTGACTGAGGTGCTCGATATAAAGGTCTGAGGTTCTGTCCATCTCAGAACTGTAACCGGGCATCTCCTTTATTTTGTTTATTCGTGCGGTATAGCTTCTGGGCTTAATTCCGGCAGTAAAGGTTTTGAGTACCTTTAATTCGCACATTGCGTGAGCTATTCTTCCTTCTTCTGCATACTGTGATGTGGTTTCGGGAAACTGTTCTTCAAATCTCGGTGCGGCAGTACAATTAAGCCACCTTGATGACGCTGACGCAGAAAGCAGTGCGTGTTTTTCAGGTGTTGGCATTGTCATCCTCCTCGATTATTTCAACAAAATCTGCACCCTGTATTATCATCTGTGACGCAATCTGAGATATTGGCAATCTTGTAGTGCGCTGTAATTCTGCGAGAACAGCTTCCGCCGCAGGAGATATTCTGATCACGCGACCTTCTGCTGAACGGGGAATTCTAATCTGGATTTTATTACGCATATTGCTACCTCCTTATATATTTGCGCCGAGATTTCTGAGTTCTGCGGCTACCGCTCCATAAACGGCAGGCTGTAACTCCGTTAGCGCATTAACACCATAGCGACTGAGAATGCCCAGCAAATCATTCATCTTACCTGCATCTATTAACGCTGAGCCCGCCGCCGCAAGCATATCAAGTGTATAGGTAGGCGCGGCAGTGGGAATCGGTGTCAATGCGGCATTTGCGGACTGCTGAACCGGAGCGGTCACGGGCGCCGACACAGTAACTGGTACCTGTGCGGCTACCGGCACTACGGGCGCTGTTGCTGTCGGAACTGTCGGAGCAGAAACAAACTGCTGTGCAGGTGCGGATGTGGACGCCGGAGTCGTAGCAACTTTAGGAACGGATGCCGTAACCGCAGGGATGGTGTTGCCCATTCCGTTTGCCGATATTGCTCTGGCAAGGTTCTCGATTGCGTTAGCGAGGGCTGTTGCCTCGACTGTGATCTTAAATTCTGTCATTTTGAAATCCTCCTGTTTATTTAAGACGCTGTGCGCCTTTTTGTTTGATTAGTTGACAAATTATAGCTGTCGTGCTATACTTAATGTGAATTGAATATTTGTTTTGCTCCCTTACGGGAGCTCTTTTTTTTATTCTTCGTCTTCATCTGATACATGTATCACATCTCCACGCTCACACGCAGGGCAATAACGCTCACGTTCAAATGCCGGTGCGCCGTGGCACTCACCACGATATTCCATTCTGTACCCGGGCTCGTCACCCGTCCAGTCGCAACGCTCGCATTTATACATGTTTCTTCCCCCTCTTTCTTTGTATCTCCGCCACCTGCTGTGCCCTGCAGAAGTGTACCTTGTCGGCGAGCTTCTGACCGTCCTTGAGTGACCGCCACGCCCCATAGCTTAGCCCCGCTCTTGCTGCTTCGTTTGCGTCACGTGCGAGTAGGGCGTTAGGGTCGTTTGCTTTCATTTGCGTCCACCCCCGATCATATCCCTATACCATACCTTCATCAGCCATCCCAGCCCGTACCAGACCGCAACAGCAACTATTGCAACGGGCAACATCTCACCGCCGATAGCCTTGTAGCCACGCTCGGCATATGCCAGTGCCGACATTGGTATGTACATCATCACGGCGGCAGAGGCTGTTACCCACAAGCGCAGGAGCTGGGACAATATGTACGCGATTATCTTTCCTATCTTCATGCTATCACCTCGATATTCAGCTTATTCAGCCGTTCAATACCACGCTCAAGACGCTTGATGTCTATTCCCCAAGCGTCATAAGCAACCTCTGTGTTGACGTACTGTGCGTTATAGTGCACTGTGCCTCGTTCGTGCATTGCTTCAAGTGCAAGCTGCTTAAGCCTGCCGATCCTGCCGTTTCCCATATCGCCGAAAATAGCTCTGATGTCCTTATTGCCTATCTCGGTGTGCTCGTAATAAAGACGTATCGCCGCCGATATATCTGCTACCTGCGGTACTCTTACTCTGTGCTTTGTCATGTTTAATTCCTCCTTTGCTTTATTCATGGTTCATTAAGCCACATGACAAATTACTCTTCTTCACCGTACACGATTTCTACATTCCGTGCGGCGAAATTTATCATTTTTGTTGCTACCGCCTTAGCGGATAAGCCTGTCGTTTTGGCTATGTCCTGTACTGTCTTGTATGCGGATTCCGAAACCATTACACGATACTCTGTTCCGCTGTCGGCGATAAATCTCAGCTTGTCCAGCTTCCTCACCTCCTCCGGTTGTTGTTGTAGTTTCTTTTAGGAAACTGAATCGGCAAAAAAAATAGCGAATATCTTATCCTTAGATAAATCAAGGACTTCTGAAATCTTTGCTATTTCCGGCTGTTTAAACGATGTTTCGCCTTTCAAACGAGAATACAGCGTTTTTTTATCCAGCTTTATGCGTTCTGCAAGTTTGGGAACAGTTAATCCACACCTTGCGATTTCAGCATATAAATCATTAACATTCACCTTATCACTTCCTTTCTGTTTCCTTTAGGACACTTTGAGTATATCACAAAATATGTAACCTGTCAACCCCTTTAGGAAACTTTTTAGCCTAAATCGGAAAAAATAGTTGCATTTTTGAAACTCACATGATATAATAAAGAAAACCAAGCAAGGAGGTTATCTTATATGAATATAGGTGAACTTATAAATAAAAAACGTACTGAACTCGGTTTAACACTTGAGGAAGTTGGTAACGCCGTAGGTGTCAGCAAAAGCACTGTGAAAAAATGGGAAGATGGTTTTATTTCTAATATGAGAAGAGATAAAATTTCAAAACTTGCGAAAGTATTAGAGATGAACCCGGTTTCCCTTATAACAGGCGAAGAAATGTCAGCAAACGAAGATGAGATAGACGTTTCTAAGTATTCAAATATTAAACCTGTCAAGAAAATAAAACTCCCTATGCTCGGCAAAATTGCTTGCGGAGAACCGATATTCGCTGATGAGGAGCACGAAACATACGTCGAAGTAGACGAGAGCTATGGAGCGGACTTCTGTCTTACTGCTCAAGGGGATAGTATGATAAATGCGGGCATTGAAAACGGGGACACTGTTCTTATACGAGAAGCTCCTATCGTTGATAACGGAGAAATAGCGGCAGTTATAATAGACGATGAAGCTACATTAAAGCGTGTATACTATTACAAAGGCGAAAATAAACTTGTATTGCAAGCTGAAAATCCCCGATATTCACCTTTCGTATATCTAAATGAAGAACTTGAGACTATAAGGATAATCGGAAAAGCGGTCGCTGTTATTAAGCGGTTAAAATAACGAGGTGAAAATGGAACGCAATGAATTTAAGGAACGTATTTTAGTTGCTGAAAGTGCTATCGAAAATGCAAAAGAAGCCCTTATGTCAGGCAATGACCGCTTTTCTGTTACGCTATCGGCTATCGAGTTTGCAATAATGAATGTGAAGCCGTTATTAAAATACGAAAATGACGGAATACACACTATCACCCCTGCTCCATCGGAATGGATGAAATTTTTAAAACAAAAGCATTATGAAATCCAGGACCCTGATCATTTATATGATAATGTCAACTTTGCTCAAAGCGTAAGTTCGATTGATAATGAAGATAGTGAGTTAACCGAAGTCATTGAGAAATGCAAAACAAGCAACAACGCACACGATAAACTTGCTTTGGCTATCATATATAAAAATCTCGGAGAAAACCACAGCGAAGCCGCAGAATTATTAAAATCATACATAGACGGTAATTACATCAATCCTTTTTATACAAAAACGCAAATGCTTTTCATGCTTGCCGAATTATATAAAAACGGTGACAATCCTGCTAAGGCAATCAACACTTATACCAGACTTCTTAAAATTGCTCCTGATAATGTCTCAATATACATTGAACTGATTGAAACACTAAATGAAATAGGTAGATATGACCTTGCCGCAAAAGCCCTTACGGCAACTAAAAACACGACGTATTATAAGGAATCCGCACCTTTCAAATATATGATTGACAACATTATGACAAAGCATTGTCTGCTTTGTAAAACCGAAAAAGTGCGCAACGAGTTTTTAGTATGTGACAGCTGTAAATCAAAATTTGATTTATCGCAAGATGAAAGTGACTTTATCGAAGATTTCCTACAAAAAGCTTACACAAAGGTTGGTTCCAAAGAGCGATTGATTTATATGAGCAGCTCCTCCGAATGTGTCTTAGGCAACTGTAGACGATTTCTTAACAATTTCATTTTAAGTGTTTATAACAATTCACGTGAGCCGTTAGACGTTTTAGCCGTTGCTACTACATACGCACGTATGCATGCGGCAGAGCGTCCATTGGCTATAAAGTATTGGGAATTATTTTTAGAATCCCCTACAGATTTGCCACCGATAACTAACCGCATTGGTGCGGTGTTATATTCAAAGTGGCATCTCTACTCAACTTTTGCCAATATATACGATGCTGAGTACCAATTTGACAAAGCAATACAAATGCTTAAAAAGTGTATCGAAGTAGACGCAGGTACAAACTCAAGTGATTATATAAGAATCGGTGACGTTTATGTAAAAATTGATACAAAATCCGCAGAAGAATATTATCTAAAAACAATTGAAGATGAAAATGTAACCGAGGATGTCCGTAATAGATGTAAAGCCGCATTAGCCGATGTGCGTGAAAAAATACAAAGAGGCTATGTTTATAGGCCAAGGAAAGCAAAACAATAAAGAACCGCTAAGGTAGCATTTCACGACCTTAGCGATGGTCGCCCTTTGTATGAGGGTGTGGATTGAAATTTGCCTTGCTGAAAGTGATATTCAGGGTGGTAATGTCGCCCTCCTCTGAGGGCGTGGATTGAAATAAATAAATTAGGAGGTGTTAAAATGCCGATATACAAAACAAGCGTAAAAAAAGACGGTTTGCAACAATACAGAGTTCGCATAAACTATATTGACAGGACCGGTGTAGCACGTCAGCTTACCCGTATCACTTACGGAGCGGCAGAAGCAAAACAGCTTGAAGCCGAACTGATGAGTGCCTATTCAAAATCGAAAGAAGCACCTGTATCTTCTATGACTTTGGGAGAGCTGTACGCCGAATATTACATTACGAAAAAGGGCGAAGTCAGAGAAACATCGCTTGCAAAGATCAACGATAATATAAACGCCTCTGTAAAGCCGTATCTGTTTGATATTAAATTAAACAAACTCAACACAGCTCAGCTTCAGAAGTGGAAGAACATACTATCCGAAAAAGGATATAAGCTCAAAACATTACAGAATTATTACGGCGAACTCAGAGCTCTGCTGAATTATGCTGTAAAAATGGACAACCTGCCTAAAAATCCGCTTTTAGCTGTGGGCAATTTTAAGGAGGTGTATTTTGAGACACCGGAGGACAAGCTACATTACTACACAGCCGATCAGTATCTGAAATATATAAGCGTTGTCAAGAAAATGTGTGAAGAAAAAGACACAATTACCGAATGGGGGTACTATGTGTTTTTCTCCATTGCTTTCTACACCGGTGCACGCAAAGGTGAAATCAATGCGCTGAAATGGTCCGATATAACGGGTAATACACTTAATATCCGCCGCTCCATATCACAGAAAATAAAAGGCAAGATAACAGAAACCCCGCCTAAGAACAAATCGTCGTATCGTTCACTGCAAATACCTCTGCCACTGTTGAAAATACTCAACGAGCACAAGAAACGTCAGCAAGCAGATAAAAACTTTACTGAAGATTATAGGGTTTGCGGCGGTATCAGTTACCTGCCCGACGCTTCGCTTGACACGCACAATATAAGATACGCTGCACTTGCTGAGCTTCCGCATATAAGAATACACGACTTCCGCCACACCCACGCTACCCTGTTGATTAATGAAGGCATCAACATACAGGAAATTGCACGGCGACTCGGTCATGCGGACGTTCAACAAACATGGCAAACATACGCCCACCTGTACCCACGAGAAGAGGAACGGGCGGTGAGCATTCTTAATAATATCAAGTAATATCTGTACACGATTTGTACACGATTTTTTGTCATTTAAGAAAAAACGACCCGAAATGTTTCAGCAATTAAAAGTCCGTGAATCTGCACTGCATAAGGCTTTAATAGCAATTTAAACACTTCCTGCGAATATACAGAAAACAGCTTTTATAATTCTTGTCACCTCGACCATATTTCTTTCAAACCGCATTTTTATGCGGTTTGTTTGTTTATTACCGGTGTCTTCTCTGCCATGCCGTTATCGTCCGTCTGCTTGTTTTCGGCGGGCTTCTCTTCGGGCTTGGGCTCGTCCTTCTGCTCCGCTGCGGGAGCAAGCTTCTTCTCCTCTTCGAGAGTTTTCTTTTCGGGTTCCATTGCTTTTCCTCGCTTTCTTTGATTTTGGGTATAAAAATACCGCTCCAAAAGGGGCGGTAAAATTATTAAGTTTGGCGCAATCGATTGCACACGGGTATAAGAAAACCGCCCTTGTTAAGAGCGGTCGTCATATTTAATTTACAGTAAGCTGACTGCCGATTAGCATTTGCGCCGCCTGCGAAATAAGCGGCAGTGTGGTTGCACCTGCATTTTTCAGCATCGCCTTTACCTTTCTCCACACATCAGGCTCACGGATATTGTCAAGATACTCATGCCCGCTGTATGTGGTACTGCTTACAGCGCCGTCTATAAAATGTCCCGCCGCAAATTGAAGAGCGGCATTTATATATCCGGCTTCTTTCAGCTTCTCTATCGTATAAAGAATTTCATTATCTTCATACTTCGGGAGCTGTTCAAATATCGTTTCAACCGTCAGCGGATTTAAATTAAGCTCCTCGTCAATTGTCTTGCTTTTCTCAACAGTAAGCAGTACACTGCGAACGCAATCATAATTCAGTTTCATTCTTCGTCCTCGTCATCTTCCCATTCAGAAGCGCAGGGAGGTAAGCCCGGAGGAACAATTTCTTCAAAATAATTGTCCAGTTCGTCAATAGTTACATCAGGATGAACCTTAATATACTCAGTCATTTCTTCTTCAACCTCGTACTGTTCCGCCGCACCGAGCAAAAAGAAAAATTTATCAAATAAGTCTCTTTCTTCATTCGTTTTCCATTCGTCTTTTATACTATCAGCAAACATATTTCGTAACAATCGCTGAAAAGGAGTGTTATATTTTTCAAATTTACTTTTATTCATCTGCCTGTCACCTACTTCAATATTCGTTTATGAGTTATAATGATTCCGCCTTTATCATCCGCTTCAGCTTTATACGCATACTTATCGTCGTAAATTACGCCTTTTGAGCCTTTGGTAGCGTTAGGATAGCGTTCCTTAAATGCTGAACACAATTTACCGTATCTGTTTTGGCTCACTTGTATGCCTTTGTGATTTCTCTCCGGTGACGGCGCATATTTTGTTTTAGGCAATACCTCCGAAACGGTTGTTACCGTGCCATCATCATTAACCTTGATTTCCTTGATTTTCTCTCTTGTTTTCCCGCCTGGCGCATTTGTAAACTTACCGTTTGCGGCGTGATATGGATTTCCGCCTCTGCCTTTACCGGACTTTTGACGCTTTTCTGTTATTATATCACCCTCATCGCCGCTTTGCAAGCCCGCATCATCAATTTTAGCGTGGCTGTCGGTATTCGGTGTGTATATCTGCCTGGTCTTAGGGTCGTAAAGCCCGGCAAGCTCTTTATCAAGATCCTCCTCGCTCGGCAGAACAGGGAGCGTTGTAGAACGGCAGAACGGGTGCATAGGCGGAAGATTTACACCTGCCTGTGCACTGTTACGCTTGAACACCTTACCGTCAAGCTCACGGCATAGATCACTTGTGCGGCTGTCAAGGCAGGCGGAAAACTCGTATTCGTCAATGTCAAGCTCCTTGTAGCCGTACAGCTCCGCCATATTCGCAACGCAGGTAGTTTCCGTCCGGACAAGCCTGCGTGCCTCGAAAGCGCCGACACCGCAGCGGCTCATTATATCGTCCGCCATATGCTGTTCGGACTTTCCTGCCATAATACCCACAAGCATATCGTGCTTCAGCCCGTCTGCAAGTGCGTTTGTGTTATCCCAGACACGCCGGGAGAACATCTGACCGCTCCAGTTGGTCGACAGAATGGCTTTCACACGGCTTTCGGGAATTAAATCAAAAGCCGCGCGGTAATCCGCACCCTTCGTCACATCGAAAACCGTCTGCATATACGCATTCTGAATTATATCGCCCAGATGCTCTGTATCAACGCCTATTTCGGCGTTTGCAAGGCGTCAACGTTGCGTTTTTTTCATCCATAACGATTTTCATTTTTGCAAAACGGGTAATATAAAAACAGCACCGTGAAAGTGCTGTTTAAACGTTAATATGTAAATCTTATATCAAACTAAATCTAATATGTCAAGTAAGAGATTTTTAAAGTTGTCTATACTAGGATAAGTAAGTGTCCACGCATCACCACCATAAGCCTTGTTTCTTTTATCAACTTTCGGATCAATCGTTGATTTGTCAAAAACAAAGGAGCATTCGCCGTAATTTCCGTGTCCCATATCAGATTTTATAACCGCTATAGACGGCATCGGGAAACCACCGAGCTTCAGTGACTTGGCGAGTTTATCTGTATAGATATTATGTACAGCTATGAGATTGCCTTTTTCTTCAACTGGTTCAGAGAGAATTTGTTGTTGCTACCGTTTTTGTCATTTTCAAACACCTCAACATATCTGTTGTAATTTTTGTAATCACTCTTCTGAGCTTCACGCTTTGCTTCAATTTGCTCTGTCGATAAGAAGTTATCCGGCACATATTTTAAAAACCTTTTGTCACTGGGGTTGACATTTGCAAAAAGTTGTGATAAGCTAATAATAGAATCAGCTATCAGCGGAGTAGAGTCGGTCGTTGAGCCGAGAAGACTCTCCGTCACGACGGCTGATTTTTTTATTTTGCTTAGTATTACATTCAAATATAGCCCATTTGGTTGATTTTCAAAATTTTTGACTTCTAATTGTACAGGAACAACATTTGAATTATCACTAAAGGCAAATATCAGCACATATGTTTTCTTTAAGCTAAAAAAGAGGTGATAATATGATAAGGCTTTGCAATTTTATAGAATACGGGTGTAACAATGGAGTGTCGATAAAAGACTCTGCTTGTCAACAATCTTATCCTGAAAAGCAAAAGATTGTTTCGTACTTAAAGAATGAAGGTAAGTGTATAATGGTTCAAGCAAAAATTGCAAAAGATAGGCTTACCAATGAACGAATAAGCGGATTGTTCGGTCTTGAGCTTTTCTCCGATGGGAAATACTCATGGTGGAGTGACCTTGCGTATCATGTTGACAAATATAATCTCAGATTGCCTACAGAATTTGAGAATTATGTGCTAAATCTCGCAAAAAAGATTTAATTTAAAAACACCCTTTCGAGGGTGTTTCAGACTTTTTCTACAAACTGAAACGCCCGGTTTTATTCCGGGCGTTTGCATTCTGGATATTTGGGATACGTACTACTTAGTCTTCCTTCCAGTAAAAACATCCGTTTCTGTCTGACGGATTGTTATATCCGCCGTATCCACCATCGCAGTGTACTCTGCCATACTGGTCCTTATCGTTCCAGTCGGCATAGCGACAATCACGGCAGTTACCGAAGAATGTACCCTCAGGTAATCTGATTTCTGTTACTTCTTTCATGCTATCACCTCCTTTTATACAATAACAAGTTCATCTTTCGTAATTTCAATTGTTCTTCCGTTTCGTACCGCAATGAACGGAACTATCTGCTTTTCCGGAAGCACGACCAACGGAAAGTATAAGTGTTCGATGCTTGACGGCATACATTCCATAATGGTATTGATATAGCGTATATCACCCTCGGACAATGTACTGACACCGAAAAAGTGCGTATGGAATATCCCTCTGAATGCAATTTCTTCCCTTTGCCATGCCTTTATTGTCGTGTTCAGCCTGGTGACATCCGGTGAATAGAAGCATCCACAACCGCTGTTACGCCCATCATCAAGCTGATACCTGCTTATTATGCCGTCTGAGCTTCCGAGAATGCCTCCTATTTCAGGCGGTTTCATCGGCATTGCATTCAGAATACGTCTACATACACCGGCTGTTATCTTCATACAGTTACCAGCCTTTGATTAAAAGCTGAACCAGCTTGATTATTCCCGTAATAATGATACGTGCAAATTCTATGTACGCAAACACAAATGCACCGAGAATTATAAACACGACCTTCATCCATGTTTTCTTGGGATCGCTGAAAAACCTGCCGAGCTTGTTGTCTGCAAACCTTGCCGCACCGATAAGTCCGAATGCAAAATAGCAGAAAACAAATACTATAATCAATATCGTACTAAGCGAAAAATCCATTTTGTCAATTCTCCTTTAGATTTAAATCAATAGCGCCATCCACCCGAACGATCCTTATACTGCTCTCCGGGGCTTCTCCAGCTGCCGTCTTCATCAACATAATCATCGTTCACCGAGCGCCATGCGCCGGACGCATCAACGTAGTCCTCGTCCGGCGATCTCCATGATCCTGAGTAATCAATATAATCCTCATCTGGCGTTCTCCACGCTCCGGATGCATCCATATACTGCTCTTTTTTCCATCTTGGCATTACTTTTTTCCTCCTCTCATTTCTTCCAGTGCTTCATAATATTCATCGCACAGACAATCTATAAATGCGTCATCTCCTCCGTCAACAAAGCTGTCACAGGTATGCCACACAGGATTGAAGTCGTCGGGAAAATCAACATTCATTGCTTTGCACCAATGTATGCGTTCTTTTGTCTTTCCCGGCTTGCCTGCACGATTTGCGCAGTATTCGCAAGTGTGTTTCGATTCGTTATCGCGAGTATATCTGAAATTATTGTAATACATCACTTTCTTGTAATCCCGTATATAATATTCGCAGATATTACCCGGTACGGCTCTCATCTGGTGCCTTACACAGAAATTTTTCCTGATGCCGATACAATTCTTTTTGGTTGCATAGAATATACACATCAGGCAGCACTTTTCATTGAACATATGCTTCACCCTTTGTCAAGTTTATTTGTCATTATTACCATCTGTATTGCCGTTATCGTAACTGTGAGCTTGCTTAACCAAATCGCACATTAAATTCATCGTTGCTTCTTTTCCGCCACTTTCATGATACAGGCAAACGGCTGTATGCGGCGAGAATTCCTTGCAGAATGTTATGTTCAGATCCCGGCATTTGTGATACAGCACATGACCTTCTAATATTCCCTCTCTGTAGACACAATTGCCGCATTCGTACTTTTTATGCGGATCGCGTGCTTTGAAAAGAGCGTATTCCAGTACCATGTCATCATCCTGAACAAATTTCTCGCAGCAGAAATTCTTTTTCACCTTAGCGCTATTATGTACGGCACATAAATATGACGTTCCGATAATACCGTGTCTGACTTCTGCATTCCTGCAGAATCTGCACTTTTGCGTATCAAGCATAGATTTTCACCTCTGTTTATTTTGCTATCTCCTATTATAGCTTTAAAAAATCAAAAAGGTGGTTTTCATACACAAAATGCACTTTTTATGTCATCAATTGCAGTTACAACTCGTTTTTTGTCAAAAAAAATAACGATAGCAGAAGCTGATAAAGCAACTTCTGCTATCGTTGGATATGGGAATAAGGAAGACATCTTACGGCGGAAAATGCCGTATAAATGTGATTACATAAGTATTATAGCAACAAAAAACGCTGACGGCGGTATTTTGTCATAATATGCACATTTTCTGCAATGAAATGCAATCAGCCGATTTCAGTGAGTGAAACTACCGATCGTGCCGTATTGCCGTCGGCATTGAGTACATAAGCGCCATTGTACTTCTCTACTATCCGGTTAATTATATCCGTTCCGTGTCCGTGATCTCCCGTTTTCTTTGTTTTCGGCTTATCCTCTGTGTCAATAGTCATATCGGTATTGTTTGTCGTTTCGATAAAGAGCAAACCGGCTTTTCTCCGGATAGTGACAGTTACGAAAGAATTATCCTCGTGTTTTGCCGCCTCTTCCATTGCATTGTCAATAAGATTAACGAGCAGCGAGCAGGTATCTATCCTTTCAAGATTAAGCTTTTCAGATTTATCCATGTTTACGGTAAATCCGATATTCTTCTTTTTGGCTTCGTTGCTTTTCTGCCAGAGAACAGCATTTACCAGAGCGTCACCGCAATAAATCGGCACCGACATTTTCTCAGCCTTGGTTTCCATTTCGCTGAGAAGTGAATCACGTTCCTGCATGCTTATATCATCGCCGGTATAGGTCAGTGTCCTTGCCGCCGCAAGCAGATTGAGAATATCGTGCCTGTATTCCCTGATTTGCGTATACTGCTCCGCAAGGTCGTCATAATATTTAAGCTGTAGCTGCATCTCGTTTTCAAGCAACGCTATAGTCTGTTTCATTTCCTGAACATGGCTGTTTTCCTTAAGCGCATGATACATAAGGAAATCGGACAGCAAAGCAACTACTACGGCTACTATCAGATAAGGATTGGTAAGAAGATATTTGTCCATCTCTTCCCACGCTCTGAACAGGCACGCAGTAAAGAACAGTCCCTGTCCAAACGGGAATAGCCAGAAATACCCCAGACTATTTGTATTTTTACGCTTGAGCAGCTTATTCCATATTCTGAGCAATATCAGGAAATTGATCCACAGTATTATATCAAGTACAACAGTATATATGATTGCGTCTTTGGTATATGGTCGCACCTCTGTCGGGTAATAGCCAAGTACATTGTAAACAACAGAAGTTGACACAAGTGCTATCAACGTAAGTGAAAGCTGTGATAAGGCAAGCGCCGCAATGCAGATGCGCTTCTTCTCTTTGAAGCAGACAAGAACGGTTATCACCATCATTGCAACAAGAAAATACTGTGAGAAATATTTGTCGTCAAGAAGCGGATAAACAGGTGGACTGAATGCGACAGCAAACGGAACAAGGATGATGAACGCCCTGTTGAATCTGGGAGTCAGCATCAGTGTAAGAATCGTAAAATACGACAGCCACTGGAACACGTCATGAAAAATAAAATAAAGAATATCGATTATTAATTGTTCATCCATATGCCCTCCGTCAGTGCTGTAACACAGAATACATTTCCGTAACGATACGCTTGAAATCATTTACAAAACTACGGCCTATATCGATCTCGGTATTGTCGGTCAGAGTGACTGTTTTCCATCCGTTAAAATTCCTGACATACTCAAGATTGACACAGTAGCTTTTGTGGCATTGCACAAAATTTTTCGGCAACATATTCATAAACTGAGAAAGCGTACTGTTGACGGTAATCTCTTTTGTTTCCTCGCAAGGCGTATAAATAGTCAGCTTTCTGCCCTGAACGGAAATATGCGTGATTTTATCGGTACGGATAATATATTTCTCCTGCTGGGTTTTGACGCATATAAAACGTTTATCGTTTTCCGAATTCCGATTTATCCCTTTAATACGCTCGATGGCATTTTTCAGATATTCGGTTTTCACAGGCTTTACAAGAAATGCAGCAGGCACAACATCCGGCGGACAATTGAATATCGCCTGCGAATAGTCGTCAGGGTAACCGGTGATATACACAATGCTGATATTCGGATAACGATGCTGAATATCGACAGCCACATCGATACCGTTCATGTTTTCAAGGTTTATATCCAGGAAAATCGCATCAACATATCCGGATAACTCAGGTAAATTGAAAAGCAATCTTTTGGCTGAATGAAATACTTTTACAATACTGTCAGGTTCGGTTTCAGACAATTGTTTACCGAAATAATCCGCAAAATCCTTATTATCATCACATACAATAAAATACATTTGTTTATAGTCCCCATAAATACTCAGAATTTCAGCTAAATATAATTATATCATTTTTTATACCTCAGTCAAGAAAAATTTATTTTTTCATTGTTCCGGTAAAGCAAAATTGCAGTGCCTTTCCAATAGATTATGTCAAGCGTTTCTGCCAATCTTTTTTCTTTTTGTACCCTTCTATTGAAATCCTACAATGAAATATTGTCATATTTCATAAAATATTATTGAACTTTAGCCAAAAATATAGTATAATAATCTTATACAGCCGACCAATTGTATAAAACTATTTTTATTAGGAGGTTTATTATGAGTTTGTTAGACAAAAAGCTTTCTGCGCTTTTGCCGGGAAGTCGCGTTCGCTTCACTAACCTGTCAGGACAGGTCATTGAAGGAATAATTGCTGAGAATGATGGGAAAGAATCGCTCTCTGTTCAGGTTACGTCAATGGCAACGATCAGGTATGATCAAATCGGAATGGTTGACGAGTACGGTCAGCATACAATCGTTATGCAAGAGCCATCTCTTGCAGATAACACAGTTGCTGTTTCTGTCTCTGCCCCAGCAAAAGCAACCGAGCCTGCAGCTGAGCCAAAACCTTTAACAACAGAAGTAAAGCCTTTGACCATAGAAATAAAACAGCTGAAGGGTGATAAAGAATCAGTTTCACGGGCTTACAAAGCAATGGAACCACATGAAAAGAAGGCCTTTGAACAGCCTTATAATAAATTTCAAAGCTATTTGCAGAGCCACGATGAAACAAAGTACGATGAAGCAATAAATCTTATATGGGATATTATTGAGGATAACGAGTGGGATTTCAATTCCAGAGTAAACTTTATGCTCGCACACATTCAGCTTTCCCATAATGAATACAGTGCGGCTTCGGAGTCATTCTTCTATGCAGGAAACTACCGTTACGCATACTGTGCCGCTTATCAGGGCTCTGAAAAGTACAACGGATTGTATCAGCTGGCAGCGGCCTTCTCTGCAGTTTATCTGTTATCAGGAGCGCCGGAAGAAATTGCTGAAGCATCAGAAGTGCTGAGGAAAGCATCAGTTATTTCAAAGGATATTTCAGGAATAGATTATGTTCTGAAACACACATCATCAGAAGAAATAAAAGAAAATCTTTTAGAAGTCCTTAAAGTATTGGGTAAGGACTATGTGAAGTACAATACAGAGCTGTCTGATGCCAAGATACTTTCTGAAAGACTCCGACAGTTTTATCCTTCTGATGAGATTGAAAATAAAATAACTGATTTTCTTTCAAAAGTTCCTGTTGATGAAAAGGAAGAATCAGCTGAAATTAAGTCCTCTGTGTCTGACACTGAGCCTGACATTACTAAAGAACATAAAGGAAAGATAGTTACTTATAACTATTTTGAATGGAAAGGTACAGTCAAAGACGATGACGGCAGAGAATATCCTTTTGCGGTTAAGGACATCAAAGATGCATCGCTTCAAAATCAGGTCAAGAAAATATTCTCAAAACAGTTTGAGCCTATCAACGTAAAATTTACACTTTCTAAAATGGCAAATAAATATGTTGTTTCCGTTATGAGGCGAGGCATAGAACCTTCTAAGCCAAAGTCCGAGCCTGTTGTTTCTAAACCCATAAACTTAAACGGAATCACAATAGCTTCTGCTAATTATTTGTTTACAAACAAAGACTTCACAGGCGCTATGGAGATCTATAAACAGCACATGGATGATGAAGAGTGGGAAGTCGCCTTTGCTCAGGTCATTATGTGCTACCTTGCTCTCAGCAACGAGAACGAGGAACTCGGCTACTTAGAGGAGCTTCGTGCGTTTGTTGAAAAATATTCAAACCGTACTTCAAAGAATCCCAAAACTCTTGAAGCCCTGCAGCAGTTCTACTCTAAGATCCAGGATTACGAAAATGCTCTCCGTGTTCTGAATGAACTTATGGAGTTATGCGCTCCGAGTGAATTGGGACGTATACTTCATTATACCATAGGAAAAGAACGCTGCTACAGGCTTATGAAAAACTACCGTTCAGCTATCAGCGAAATGCTTGACTGGCTTGATATTGTAAAACGCAATAAAATTAAAGAGCGTTATGCTCAGAGAGACACTCTTGCATATACCGAACTTGCCGAACTGTATTTTGAAGCAGAAGATTATGAAAATGCAGAAAAATATGCCGGTCTGTGTGCCGAAAGTGAACGCAGACAGGCTTTGGTGAAGAAACTTGAAGCCAAGAAAGCTGAATCTGCTGCCGAAAACAACGATGAAACCGACGAAGACAGCTTTGACGATGAAGATGATATGATAAACGAAGCTGTTTCTGAGCCGGAGGAATCGCTCCAGACAGCTTATGAGGAATATAAAGATGCTGACGGTTTCGATGTACTCGATCTGGACGATACGACAGTTATCTCAACGGCTTTCAGCTTTGACGCAGACCACCTTTACTGTCTCCTCGCTTATCTTAACGGTGCATCGGCAGTTTCTGCATCATCTAAGAAAACAAGAACAGATGAAAACGGTGAGACTGTCTATGTCGGACAGACAATCAAGGCGATAGATACAGCAGCTGCTTACGCTTTTAACAGTCCACTCATGGATACGGAGTATCTCAGCACAGAGATACTAGCTGTTTATGAAGAAGTGCAGAAGTATTTACCGTATACGGCACATTCCATGTTTGCAGCTTCTGCTCTGTATGCACTTTTCAACACACCGTCTATTCCCGACTATAGCATCGGTGACTTTGCAGTTGTTATAGAGGACTATGGTCTGGAACAGTATCCTGCACTGCTTCCGCTGATAAATGATCTTGTATCTTTTCGTGAAAACACCGGCTATGGTATGGATTCATTTGCAGGCTATAAAACCAGCACTCGTGTACTTGAATCTATTATTGCAGAAGCACAGGCTTGCTGTGAATCCGTAGATATGCGCAACGATGTATTTGAAAGTCAGGGACAAGTCCGCAGACTTCGTGAATTTATGTTCTCTAACGATGACAGTGAACTCAGGACCTGCCTGAATATCGTTGCCGAAAATGATATTAATAAGTATCAGTATGCAAAAAAAGCGATCACTGATTTGTTTATCCGTTCAGGAAAAACAGCATTGATTGATAACATTGACATTAAAAAAATGGATAAATTCATCGACGGATATTGGGATAAGGCAAGGGACGTTATCCTTGATGAAGGCAGACACATTTCAAGGCCTCATGACAAGATCAAGGGTAGCAAGCGCAACAACGTTGTTATCACAATACGCCGCATACTGTCATGTATCTGTGACTGGCTTTCTGTTGCTGAACATTCGAGCAGTAATGATAATAATTATGTTTCTTCTCACTATGATAAACTTGCACCAAAAGTGATCAGCGAGCTGAATGACATAATCGCTTCCTGCAATTCTATATTGAATAACGGTTTTGATTGGGGTACAGAAAGCATACGCAGAGCCGCTGAGGAAATACTGGCTAAGATGAACGGTACATACAACAATAAGTCAAGGCGCTATTTCTTCATCGACTTCCTCAAAGGTGAAGACGTACTGCTGAATGACAGCTATCTCCCGGAAATGCAGTCTACATTCTGCGGTGTCCCCGGATTCAACATACTTTCACGAATTGAAAGACACGCTTCAAAGTCTCACCCTGAACTCCATGAGCGTTTCACAGAAATACTCAGCAACGATGAATCCAAGCATAATTTCCGTACTGCACGTCTTATCAAAGCTTACGGAGATGATATGGACATTAAGGAGATCACCGAGCATAAGGATCTGGCACAGTACAACGATTGTCTCAAGCAGGCAAGACAACGCTTTGAGACCAAGAGCCAGGACTTCTATGCTGAGCTTGAACTTTGTGAAAGCTATGGTACAATCTCCAATATCAACGGTGAAAAGGATAAGATTTGGTCAATAGCCGATGACTGGTACCGTATCAGCAAGATAACAGGAGATTACGGCTTCTATGTCAGACTTCTTGAAGTGCTGAGGCATGATATATCCGTCAAGGCCGAAAAGAAGGGCGAACAGCTTATGCGCCAGCTTGATGATATTGCAAGCAATCCTAACTACAACTTTGGTGTATTCAGCAAGGAAATGATAGAAGCGAAGATAAACGATCAGAATTTCTCATCGGCTGAATTCATCATGGGCTGTATCCTTCGTGGTGATGTAAACGCTATATCTGACTACTCAGACGAGCCTTTCGGCTATTTTAAGGAATTTATAGACGAATATGCCACCAACTCCCGTGCTGTGCGCGGTGCAGGCCGTGACATAGCTGATACTATTTATGAGTATTCGGGCAAAAAGGATCTTGAAAAGGCTCTGCAAGTTCTGACAAACAACGCCCGTAAAGAGACTAAGGGCGGTGCAAATCTGCTCAAAAACTGGATCCCGAGAGGAGGCCCGGCAAATACGGAACTGCTGTCAAACCTCCTGACTAAGCTGGGATTCAAGCCCGTTTCTATTGATCCCGATGAAAGCATAGATTTTGAAGCATATCATGTATTCTGCCGAAAGCAGATCGGCAAGGTAAACTATGTCCATCACATTCCTGCCTTTGGCTCAAAGAGCGAAACTGAGGGCTTCCGTGTGCTTTGCCTTTATGGAACATACAACTGCGATGCACTTATGGACAAGTTCAGATCGGCAAATTCAACGGCTAAGCACACTCTTGTTCTGTTGGACTTCGCACTGAACATCGAGGAACGCAGAAGGCTTGCAAGAAAGATAAAAGAAGAAAAGTCGTTCTCCAAAACATTCATTGTTATTGACCGTGTTATTCTTTTCTATCTGGCAAAGCATTATGCCGAGAATACTGTTCTGAGAAGACTTCTCGCCGTCACACTGCCGTTTGCTTACTATCAGCCGTTTGTAGAAGCATCAAGACAGGATATGCCACCTGAGCTGTTCACTGGCAGAGAGACCGAACTCACCTCTATCGAATCTCCCGATGGTGCAAACCTCGTATACGGCGGCAGACAGCTCGGAAAGAGCGCTCTGCTGAAAATGGCAAGAAAGAACATTGACAGAAACGCTAACGGAGACAGAGCCGTTTGGATCGAGATCAAGGATATGACAGCGGCAGATGCTCTCAAAGTGGTCTGCGATAAACTGATACTTGAAGATATTCTTGACGCAGACTGCAAGTGTGAAACCTGGAACGAACTTGCAGGACATATCCAAAGACGCTTGATGAGCGATGATCCTAAAAAGCGTATCAACTACCTGCTCCTTATGTTGGACGAAGCCGACACCTTTATCGCAACAAGCGGTGAAACAGAAGATCAGCCGATCACAGCACTGAAAAATCTGCCTTCCGACAGATTCAAGCTGGTTATGGCAGGTCTGCATAATCTCAGCCGTTATAACAGAAAGTCAATGCACATGAATTCAAATCTGATACACCTGACACCGATCACTATAAAGCAGTTCCGCCGTGAAGAAGCCACAAAGCTCCTGACCAGCATACTTGCTTATCTCGGTTTCAAATTCAATCAGAAGATCATTGACAGCATTCTTGCTTCTACATACAATTATCCCGGTCTGATACAGTTCTATTGCCAGAAGCTCCTGGAAGCTATGAAGAACGAAGATTACGCAGGATATAACGAATCCTCCACTCCGACATATGAAGTAACGGAGAGCCACTACAAGAAGGTTCTTTCAGACAAGGCTTTCACCGAGCTTGTAGATCAGAAATTTGAAGCTACGTTATTCACAGAGGAAGAAGGACACAGCAACTACCATATCATAGCACTTATCATAGCATATCTGTACTATGCAGAGCCGAACGATAAAGGCTACACCGAAGCCGATCTGCTGAGAATTGCTGAGGAATACCGCATAAACCGTGTAACTATTCTGAAACCTGAACAGCTGTCTGAAATACTTAATGAAATGTGTGATCTGAATGTTATCACGGTTATGGAAGGAAATTACCGCTTTGCAACGGACGGTTTCCGCAAGTATCTCGGCAATCAGGAACAGGTAGAAAAGAGCATCAGCGAATACTTTGAGGAGGCTGTAACAGTATGACAGGTGAACTCTGGTGGCGCAGGCTTGTCAACTCCGCAAGATTTCTTGATGATCTGAAAGACACGCTGGCTGATGACAAGTCCGTACTGCTCCTATTTGATACAGATATTCCGTGGCTGGATATTATGACGGAAACTCTTGAGCAAAAGCTCGCAGATGCTAATGACAACAGGACATTTGATGTACTTGATGTTTCAAAGGCAGATGATCCCGGGTCTTATCTTATGAAACGCTATTGTAGTAAAGAGGAGCAAAAGAAGTATTGGCCAACAACACACGGCAGTCCTGAAAAGTTTCTTGCGCAGAACAAGGTAACTCCGCTGAACAAACGTTATGTTTGTCTTACGGACATAAAGCCGGACGATGCTTTCAAATGGGCATCTTCTGTTGTCGAGTACCTTGAAAACTGTGAAGATGTACATGAACATGGTGTGTTCATTATTATCTTAGATGGTATGAATGTACCGGGCTCAAAACATCTGACAACTTTCAGGTATAACGATTATGTAACTGACTACGACTGCATGATGCTTTGTCTTACATTGGTTTCTGACCTTAAATGCAGCAGAGCTGAAAAGATGTACTTATGTGAAGTCGCAAGCAACATAGCACACAACAACGTGGAGCTTGCAGCAATGCTCGCATCGAGAAGAACAAACCTGATACAGAATCCTTACAATGTTTCAGCAAAGGTCTTTGAAGAAAACGAGGTAAAGGTCACTAATCTTAAAGAACGAGTGAGAATGGCTGTATGGGAAGCTCAGATAAAACTTGTATTTCCAAAGATTGAAAATTTCCGAGCTGACCTCATCAGGAAGTACGAAAGCAAGATCTCACGCTTTCTTCCAATCAAAAGTTCAAACAATGATGTTGTTGACAAGGCTACTGACTTGGAGATTGGACAACTGTACTTTATCTGCCGTTCACAAAAAATCATCGACTTACCGGAGTTTGAAATGCTGAAAAAAATGCGTGATGCGAGAAATACGCTCGCACATTGGGAAGCGTTATCGTATGACCGACTGACAGAGATTAACTTAATATAAAACCAAAAGCGGAAGTTCAAATCAGAACTTCCGCTTTAACCTTGAATCCAATGGGTTCAAGGTTATTTTCGTAATTGGGCTTATAAATACGGTTATCAAGGCCAAAAGGCTTCTTTTCCGTGATTTTCCTTAGCTCTAACTTCTCGTAATTCTCTTCACACATATACATTTTCGCATCGAAATTGTCAATGTAGTGCAAAGAAATACTTCGGAAATCGCCAGACAAGATACTGTACACCATTCCTGTGTACCGTGGGTGAGCAAGCATCATGTGGATTAAGAGCCCGACTTTCTCTTTGCTGTAGTAGCTGTCAGCCGTGACCTTTTCAATCCACGCCCTCGTGAAGAGGGCGACTGAAGATGATGAAGAATTAGAAATAGATTGATTATTTCAATCCACGCCCTCGTGAAGAGGGCGACCGGAAACCATTGCAAACCACCGCAAACCGTTTGTAATTTCAATCCACGCCCTCGTGAAGAGGGCGACATTGTCTATGTGTGCCATATATCGCACCATAGCACATTTCAATCCACGCCCTCGTGAAGAGGGCGACTGTGTCCGCTCACCGTAGGATGCGATTGCACTCTATTTCAATCCACGCCCTCGTGAAGAGGGCGACAGCAAATTTATACAATGATTATCTTTATTTTGAAGCTAAATATCACATTTCGGACATTTTCCATCAATAAAATCATTAGATATTCATCTTCGCTGTAGCTCATTAAATATTGTCAATTATCTCAGGTTGTACTGCACCCTCGGGATTGTTGAGTATAATATCATAATCGGCTACAGAATTAGGTTCCTTTCCGTTAAGCTCAGCCTTTTCCTTTATCTGAACAGCATTATGTATCTTTGCAGAAGATACCTTAGGTGTTTTACCGTCATGCTTCCACCAGTAAACTCTGCACACCTGCATACTTCCTTCGGGACGTGCGGAAGAACAATCGTTTTCGAACAGCGTTACAAGTGCCTTTTTTATCTTTTCCGCATCTTCGTCGCTGAAGCCCGTTTTTTCAGCAAGCTGGCAGTTGATACTGCCCTTGAATACATACAAACCAAAACCAACACGGTTTTTTGTACCCATAGTATCAGAAGCTTTACCGTTCTTACCGCTCTCTCCGTTTACGCTCTTTGTTATCTGCATACTGATTATTTCAATCGGCGATACGCTCTTTGCGATGCTGATTGATACCGGACCCCTTACGCCAACAGAAACCGCATCACCTTTAAAGGCGAAAACCTGACCAAAGCTGCGGACATCTATCCACTGGTCACAAGCGATCCTTGCGTATTCATCCTTGTTGGTATTCTTGCCTGAAGATGCTTTTTTGAGTTCATCGCAAGAATCCGCTCTTGCTCTTAAGCTGTCACATCCGTCATCACACTTGTCATCGCTCTGTACGAATATTCTTTCGCCCATATCCTGAAGTCTGTTGCGTATCTTACGCTTGATGCATACATCTGAAATCTCACCCAGACCCTTTGAATTTATTCTGGGGCGGTTACCGCTTAAAGGATCACCGTTGGGGTTTGCGTCTGTTGCTGAGATAATGACCTCAAAATCAACCTTGTTTGCTAATGTGCTCATAATTATTCTTCCTCCTTGTTATTGTCTGTTTTCTTTGTGAAAAAATCATTCATCTGACAGCTGTATGCGTGCAGAAATTCCGAAGACAACGGTGAATTATCGTTGTAGGTATCCAACGGGAACATCGCTGTGATCTGATTTATCATACGCTCAAAATAACTTCTCTTACCGATATTCATTCTGTTGAGATACGGTCTGAGACTCAGATAAAGCACCTTCCATGTTTCGCACGGGTGATTTGAAAATGCCTCAATCAAGCGCTTTGCGTTAGTCGGTCGGTTTTCGTTATCGTCATATGTTGAACCTTCCGCATAATCTGCTACTGCAAGCAGTCTGCCGTACAGATAATCTCTGTCGCAGCATTCTTTTTCAAGTGACATTGTACACTCTCCTTTTGTTTCGATAATTCTTTTTCGTATCATGCCGCAGGCACAGTTAACAACTCTTTGCCAGTTGTTGCTTTTATTATCAAAGGCATTGTATCTGCAAGCTCTGATGAACAGTTGGTTTACTATATCCTGCGGTATTCTTCCGCCGCATACGATATACGGAATAAGTCGCTGATAAACATCTTTTTTTGTTTTTTCGCCCGGCTTAAGCACACTTCCTTCTTCATTGCCATAAGCACAAGCGGCAATTTCGTATACAGAAAAAGAACGGCGTTTACCATAGCATATCCACGAGGTATCTCTATGCCATTTCTCAAGGTTAGAAAGATAATCCGAGGTTGCAACCTCAGCATATTCCGTCATTGAAAGTCTTCCCGTTGTAGCACTGTCGAACATAATCAAAAGAGTTTTAGAATCGCTTTTGTATTTGTTTTTGGTACCCGTAATAGAAGCTATCGTAAGCGTTTTGTTTATTTCGCCGGTGTTGCTTTCAGGAATATAGCCATCTTCATCGTCATCAAAGCTGCATCCCTCAAAAGGCTTTTGAATTTCTTCAAGATTATTTTCCCATACCAGAATGCACAGACCGTCTACGATATAGCCTTGTTTTTTTATCAGGCATTTAAGCGCATTGTGTAACTTCTGCGAGTAGTCAAAGCTGATTGCGGTAGCCTGAGTTTTATCCGCAAATCTTCCTCTATATGAAAAACCGCTTTCATCGTTTGTGGAAAACAGCTTTGCCTTATCGCCGGTATTTCGTATTTTAGACGGATGCTTATATGTTATACCACCACGTTCGCCTGAAGCATAGCAAATATCCGAAGTTGCACAATCGCCGCAGACATACGCTATATACGCCTGATACAAGCTCTCGTCTTTCCATAGCTTTTTTCCGTCAACGCTGAATCTCACAAAGCAATCTGCAGGATCGTAATTGGCTATCTTTTCATCGGATAATTTGCCTTTTTCATTCAAAGTGAATATCCCCGCGTCAATCAGATCGGCAATTATAGTGCCTTTGGAAAGATAAGTGTATACAGCCTTTACTTCCTGCGGTGCAGAGCCTGACTCACACCATTTTTTCAGATTTTCGATATACGCATTATAATAATCGCTGTTGTCGCTTTTTTTGACATCTGCATACTCAGGATAATCGCCTGCAATATATATCAGTTTATCTGCAAGCGGATGCGGATTGATACCTGCTCCTCTGGATGATGAATCCTCTGTTACGGGAATTATTGTAACAGCATCTTCTTTTTCGACTTTTTCTGCGAATCCTATTGACGGTATAGTGCCATCTGAATTGATATCTATTGTAATTTGTGCATTCTGCGTCGAATGACAAAGCGGAAGTAAATTCCGGTCATTCGTTGAATTCAGAATGTCATATGCTCTCATCAATTCATCAGTCCAGCTCAATATCATCACCCCCGCCTATAAAGTCGAATTCTTGAAGTCCGCTGAAATTATCAAGATCTTTATCAAACGGCTTTATTTTCATATCACGGATATGCCTTTTCTGAGATTCGGGAATATCATTCGGATGATCAAACTTTATAACCCCATCTTTCATAACAGGCCGCCAGAACCTGACGGTAAGTTTGCCCTTGTCTTCTTCCCTCTCAGCTTCGTCTGCATAAGTAATGCCATGATACATAAAGCCATATGGAATTTCAGTACCCTGATAATAGCTTACACCTTCATCATAGCTGCAAGGCTCGACATACCCCATACATTCTCTTGTACCGAGGAAAATATCACGCCTTCCGCCACGCTGTATCATGCGTTTTGCAATGTTATGATGCTTGTTTTCGTTCCGGTCTTTTTCAAGCTCGGGACGGTTGTCATTCCATTCAAAGTGAGCTCTTACCCTGTACTCCACATCTTTAAGATAGGTGTAATACGAAAGGTCGTTGCCTCCGCCGTATTTAATCGGACGGATGCCCTTACGTTCCATAGAGATCTTATTCATCACCCTGCACTCGTCTATCACCCATATGATAGTCGGCTTCCAGTATACGCTCATGAGTATGCCTTTCAGCGCCTCATAAGTCGGTATGGGATAGCTGAATTTTTCTCCGCCCGGACGTGTCAGCACGTCTGCAAAAAGTGCGAAATCTCCGCTCACCTTGAACTCGACAATATTATCGTGTTCGGTTTTGCTCAAAATTCTTACCTCCTTTATTTTCGGGCTTGTGCTTTCGCTTTTACCCGTATTTTGCATTTTGATATTTATGTCAGCCTGTTCTAACAGACAGGTCACATATCGTGTTGTATATATCCGATATTTGAGGCAAACTCAGACGAACATTGCTTCCTGAGGTTTGCCCTCTGTACTTAGCCCTGTAGCGTTATTGTAAAACTCTTTTTTAAGCGCATAGATATACACTTTTTCATCCTGCCTTACCTTGATCTCGTTTAAAGCATCGTTTTCAGCAAGCTTTTTAAATGTATAATCGTATACATTTACAATGTACTGCTGTGCTTTACGCTGAAGCTCAAGAGCCTGCGATATAGTTATTTCACCGTTAAGAGCTTCGATTATTCTGCTCGCCTCTTCGTTATACGGCACTATTATATCAATAGTGTTATTATCTATCATTCTGAAGTTATCGCCTGCTGTTTTGAACGCCTGCCTTGACTTCCAATTTCCTTTATCATTACTGAAAATTATATTGCAAGACAGCAGATCAAGAAGACTGTAATTTGAGTTTCTGATTTGATATTCAAGCATATCACCTTTACTGTCACAGGCACAATCTTCATAGTAATCACGAAAATATCTTTTCATAATATCAACCGACAACAGTTGCTCACATCCGTATTTTCGTACTATCAAACCGCATTGGCGCTGTGCCTCTTTAAGTTTTCCGAGCTTTTCGATATATTCATCCTTCAGTTTGATTATATATACATTCCTGCGATCATCTTCACCGTTTCTGTTACATCTTCCTGCCGCCTGAGCTATGTTATCAAGACCTGCACTTGAACGTATTACGCATTTAAAGCTGATATCGACCCCTGCCTCTATAAGCTGTGTCGTTATGCATATCACACGTTCATTGTTATCAAGCATACGGCGTATATCATCAATTGCCTTGCGTCTGTGTGCCGGACACATATTTGTGCTGAGGTGAACCACTTTCGCCTTGATTTCTTCTTCGTCATTAAGTTGCGTTACGTTCCTGAATATTTCTGACGCCGCAGTTTTAGTGTTGACTACAAACAGAAGATTCCCGTTCTCACGGTACTTGTCCATACATATTACCGCAGCTTCTTCATAAGTATTTCCTTGATTATTCAGCAACGATACAACTTCAGTTCTTTTAAAATCTTCAAAATCCTTTGTATAATCCCCTGTCATCGAGCTATCTTTGTCAAGCATTATAGGATACTTGCACTGTTCAAATGTAGGTTGTGTAGCGGAACATAACACTATCGTGCATCCCATAAATTCGGAAAGAAAATTCATAGCAAGATTAAACAAATATACGCACCTTATCGGTATTGATTGCACTTCATCAATTATGATTACCGAATCAGTAAATCTGTGCATCCTTCTCAGAGCTTCGGTCCTGGACGAGAATAATGTATCAAAGAACTGCACCATAGTAGTGCAAATAACCTGTTTATCCCAATGCCTGCAACGCAGCTCATAGTCCTCAAGCTCATCAGCGACTTCATCTTTACTCTTATGCTTATTATCGATAATCTTGCTATACATATCGGAGTGATGCTCAAGGTAATTATCATCTCCCGCTATCTCACGGATCACATCGCCATTCTGCTCAAGTATGGACATAAAAGGAGAAATGTAAAAAATGCGTTCCTTTTTATGCTCAACAGCATATTCAATCGCAAAACGCAATGCCGAAAGCGTTTTGCCGCCACCTGTAGGAACAATAAGCTGAGCTATACCTACATCATTTTTGGCAAAAGCACAGCATCTGTCCGAAATGTTCATTCGGAGTTTTGATATTACACTGTCGCTTCCGGAAAATTTACTCAGCTTGTTATCCAAACGCTGTTTCATATCAAGCCAATTACGTTGTATTTCATCTTCAGACGGTTCGGTAATTTCAATACCTTCCATAAATTCGGCTGTCGCCGTCCTGTCAGCGTCAATAAGGCAGGACTCGGTCAGTCTTTCCAACAATCCGTGATAAAAAGCTAATGTAGTGAAATATTGTTTTCTGTCTTTGGCACAGCAGATTTCTTTCATCTTTTCAAAAAATCTGCGATATTCATCAGCCGCTTTATTAAGCAACTCATCAAGTTCGCTATCAGAGATAAGCTCGCTTATGTTGCTCTTGATCTCATCATAACGTTCATTTTTACTGCATCTGTAATCAAAATAATCATCATTGTTCCGTGTATACCAATCATTCAGCCCGTGATGAGAAATGATGATTCTCGCAATTAACCTTGCGACTTCTTTTTTATATTTATCATCATCGTTTGAAACCAGTTCCAAAAGAAATTTTGCTCCCGCATAGCTGTGATCGATTTCGCCTCTTTTAATGCCGTTCTCGTGCTTTATATATCCATCAAAATCGTTGTTTAACTTTCCTAAGTCATGTAATAAAGCAGAAACGAAAACTGTACTTTCCATATTGAACGGGGCTGAATAACTACGAGCCAACAAAGCAGTTTTCTTACAATGCTCGCTGACTGTTTCTTCGGTAACACTTTCATTATCTAAGCCGCCTGTATTTTTTATATGAGCAATATGATCCATAATAATCCTCCATCGAATTATATTACTAAATTCAGTATACTATCAGCAAATGTAAATTTCAATGCTTCTCTGAAAGAAAAAGTAATTTTTTTGCAAATCCATGAGAGAATTTGTCGAATTTATTGAAATCAATTTCAATTTATATGTATTATCATAGTGTTATTATCTGCTGCTTTTCTACATTATATCGTAATGATGCACTTACGTCAATCGTGAAAATCAACAATTTTTAGTCATTGCATTTGTGCATAGCGACAATCCCATAATATAGTTCGGTATCATCTTGAAATTTTTCCGCATAAACTGTATAATATAAAGGTCCGGTAGATAATATCGGTGGATTGAAATAATTTTTATGTTGTATCTTAGTTCGGCACCAACCTGAGCCGCACAGTCGAAAGTCTGTGCGGCTCTCGTTGTGTAGTTGTGTAGAAGTGCATTCACCTTACCATTATAAATTTTACCATATCCCCTGTCCGATAAAACGGGCACATATACAAAACTATCCCCGTACAGCATTAAACTGTACGGGGATAGCTAATCTTTATCTAATTTTCATATCTCTCAGAGCAATATACTCCTCATCGACTTTATCGGTATAGCGGCTCTCCGAACCGCCGATGAAAGCCGTTATATGCTTACAGCATTGACTGTAGAACTCATCTTCATAATGGACAATATGCGCACCGCCAAGTGCAAAGCGGTCATCGGCATAAAACCTTTTAGAAATATCAATTACACAGCAATCGGTAAGACGTGCGAATTCTTCTTCAAATCCGTTTATAAATGCTTTTTTGGTTTTGAACGTGTTATCGCTGTCAGATAACATTTCTAACGTATTGTCAAGCGAAATATAACGGTCTTTAAGATCGGCTTTAATTAAAATAATGTTTTTTCCATAGCGCTCTGTGACAAATTTGCAGAAGTTTTCAAGCGCTCTTTCGAGATATTCACGGCTTCTTTCTTTAAATAAATATGTGCTTTCGCATTTATCGGAAATCGACTTGTAAAAAGCAGTGCGAAGTATGAAATCATCCACCTCGAAAAGCGAACCGCGGTACTTACGCATATTGCAGATAAGGTCGTACATATCAACAATCAGCCATTCGGCATTACTGTCAGATAGAATGCGTTTTCCTTCGTGCAAAAATGCCTCTTTGACAGTGCGTCTTCGCCACTTACTGCCGCAGAATTTATCAGCCTTCAAATCGTTGTCAAACGGTATTTCAGGCTCGTCTGCAAGCAAAAACGGCTGCTTGAAAATGTACTTATCGACATAGATACCTGAGGAATTACGGTTAACGGATTCACGGGAAATACAGCTTCCCCAGATGTCAACCAATACAGGTTTATGACGTGCTTCGTAGTCTTCAAGCAATTTGCGGTCATTTCTGATAAGAAAAATATGTTCGCAGTTATCGGGAACAGTATATTTGTAAACCTCAGAAAGTTTACGGGATAATTGCTTTTTCATAAGGAAGTTCTCATCGAAAACAATCCTTATATCATCGTAACTGCAATCGCCAAGGTCGCCGTCAATACACTCAGCGGCTTTTATTGCCGAGATAAGCCTTTCTGCACCGGCTTTAGCGGAAAGCAGGATTTTTGCGTCCTCATAGGTACGGATCTCATTTTCACGCAGATATACAAAATACTCGAAATTCTCAGCGACAAACTGTTTTGATGTAAGCTCTGCCATTCTGTCCGATACATAATTTCTGTCAAGCAGTTCAGGTTGATAGGCTCTTGCCGTCATATTATCATAGTACTTTATGACACGCATAAGCTGCAGCCTTATTTCCGGTGCAGAAAAATATGTATCCTTGCGGATACGTTTTACCGTTGAGTTCAGCTTGATTCTTACATCATCGTAGAAAAGCGGCTCAAAGGACATCATATTGTCACTTTTTGACGACATAAAATAATTGCCGGAAACATCAATAACCACCGGCTGTAAAAGCGAAATAAGATAATCCTCATACAGCCTCAACCGCTTATTCAGCGCATTTCTGCTTTTACCGTTTCTGAGCTGATTTTCTATTACGCAGATATTGCTGAATTTTAACCGCACTAATATGATTTTATCCTTATCATATTTTGACAAGACAATTTTCGCATATTCTTTAAGCGCAGATTTTACTGTTTTTTCGTCAAAAGGCGGAGATATTTTTTCAAGCCTGTCTTTATTGGAATTGTAAAAATCGGAAGAAATAAAACTTCCTGATGCCGTATAGAAGCTGTCGCCGTACCTGTAGCACGAAACAGCCGCCGCTGTATAAAGGTCGATTACGATATAATCGCTGTCTGAACCGTCTAAAAACGATTTGAAATTTTTATTTATATCAATTTTATTTCTTTGGCTGCCGGCTTTTCCCGAAAGATTACTTTTTTTGCTTACAAGCGATAACGGCGACAGAATAAGAGCGGTATCGTCATAAGAAAAACCGCTGTCACGGAATATATTTCTCAGCACGGCTGAGCCTTGCAGCAAGAATTTAGGGTATTTTCGTATAACGCCCTCCTTGCCGAGTATATCTCTTATGCGATCTTCGGAAATCTGTTCTGTTTGTGTCAGCGACCCGTCTAGAACGCTTACCGTATATCCGTCGGAGGTATCCTTGCAAAGCGTCGGAATGCACGATATATCGGACTTTACTCCGCTTTCGGTCCTTGTGAGAATCAGATTTACAATTACACTCTCACGGTTTTCACGAAGCTCTTTCATAGATGACAAAAGATTGCCTAAAGAATAGAAGCACGTCACATCTCTGCCGGCGGATGTGTGTATTTTACCGACCCTCTGCATAACGTGCGGATGAGAACCGATAATAAGATCCACACCGCACTGCGCCATATATTCAGCCGTCTTTATCTGAGAATTTCGAACCGTAACGGAATTCATAACACCCCAGTGCTGATATGCGATTATATACTCTGCGCCTTCATTTTTAAGCGTTTCAACAAGCTGTCTGAAATGCTCAGGCTCATATTTCCCGATAATTTCGGGCGGTATATTTTTCTCAAGCCCGTTTGATATTGAATTTACTGCGACAAATCCTACCTTTATGCCGTTTATATCGGCAATATGAGTTTCATCGTCAAGCGTACCGATATTTACCATACCGCTGTTTCTGATACGTTGTACGGTAGCGTGAAGCCCTTCAAGCCCTGTATCACAGTTATGATTATTAGCGGTTACCAGTGCATTGAATCCGCAGTTTTTCACTGCATCTATGAAGGTGGACGGAGAATTGCAATTGGGGCTTCCACTGTCTGTGCGTATCTTTTCATATTCAAACGGTGCTCCGTCAAAGCAGGTGGTTTCAAGCACCGCTACAGAATAATCGGCTGAGCTGACCGTATCTTTAAGCGTTCCGAATGCGTCTGTAAAATCAAGCGAACGCAAAGCGGCTTTCCGCTGATGCTCAAGCGAACACATTATATCGCCGCAGAGCATGATCCTTGCCGTAGCCGGATAGCATGACATATCCCTGCCGACAACTATTTTAACAGTAAAAGTCTGACCGTCATCAGCCGTCAGCTTTATCTCAGCCGTACCGTCCGAAACGGCAGTAACCTGTCCGCCCTTTGTTACGGTCGCCACATCGCTGTCATCGCATTCAAAAGTAACGGCAGGCACTTTATTTCTGCATTCCCATACTATCTGCGACGTTTCGCCCTTGTTCATCGTGATTACATTCTGAGCTTTAAGGTGATGGCACATCGGCGTAAATTCTGCCGACTGTGACAGTTCGCCGTATACCTCTTTTCCGTCACGATAGCTGAACGCTTTTACCCGTACAACATACTTTCTGCCGTTGCGAAACCCAAGTATCAGCTTTGAATTATTCTGTGCATAGCGTGTTTTAATGCACTTTTCCGGTTCATCTGCATTATAGAACTGCAATATATAGCCGTCTGCACCCTCTACCGTCTGCCAGTCGGATCGCACCGATCCGTCATAAGCGGTAGCGAACAGGTTTTGCGGAGCTTTCAGCATGATAGTTACCTCCGTAGTTTACTTTTTGCTCAACGGTTTTCTTATTATCGAATGAGGAGGGAAAGAAACGGGATAGTCAAAGTACATCTTTTCTGTCGCACGGTTTGCTATCTCCGTCTGTTCGCCCTTTGAATTTATCAGATAAGGAATATCCAGCTTTACCGGCGTTTTTCCGGGCGACAGCACTTCAAGGTCATCGTGAACGGTAAAATAGTTTCTCTGCGTGATATTTACCCTGCCGTTCTCACAGCTGTCAACGACTCCGACAAAGTCGCACTCACGGATGTAGCCGCTGTTCTCGTAATACTGGTTTGCATCATCCTTGTTGAAATAAAAGCCGGTACAATACTGTCTGTGACTTACCTTATAAACTTCATCAACCGCCCACTTCGGAACCGGTTCACCGTTTTTCACCGCATCAAGCGCAGCTCTGTAGGCATTCGTTACCGTTGCCGTATAATATGCGGATTTCGCTCTGCCTTCAATCTTGAAGCTGGTAACGCCTGCATCCTTAAGTTCTTTAAGATGCTCTATCATACACATATCCTTAGCGTTAAGGATATAAGAGCCGCCATCGCCCTCCGACAGCTCATAGTAGTCGCCGGGGCGTTTTTCTTCAACTAAGTGATATTTCCAGCGACAAGGCTGAGCGCATTCGCCCTTGTTGGCATTTCTGCCTGTCATAAAAGCGGAAAGCAGACATCTTCCGGAAAATGAAACGCACATTGCCCCGTGAACGAACACTTCAATATCCATATCCTCAGGTATGTTATCCCTTATACGCTTTATATTTTCAATATCTACCTCACGGGCAAGCACTACTCTCTTTGCACCCATCTTATACAGCTCGTTTGCAGTTACATAGTTTACTACTCCCGCCTGTGTAGAAACGTGGATCTCAAGATCGGGAACGGTACGCTTTATCAGAGCAATACAGCCGATGTCACTTACTATTGCGGCATCTATTCCGCAGTCGTATGCGGTTTTTATAAATTCGGGGAGCAGTTCTATCTCATCGTTTGACGGTACGGTATTGCAGGTAAGATATACTCTTACACCCTTTGCGTGAGCGTATTCAACGCCATTCCTCAACGTTTCGGGATCGAATTTTGCCGCACCTGCTCTCATACCGAACATTGTACTTCCGAGATATACAGCGTCACAACCGTAATCAACGGCTGACATAAGACATTCAAGATCACCCGCAGGCGATAAAAGTTCTAACATAAACTTAACCTTTCTTTTACCTTATTATGACATTCCGCCGCAGAAAACTCTGCGGCGGAATATTGATTGTTTGATTATTCGGCTATCGCATGATCCAGTCCGCACTTGCGGAGATTCTCCTCATGCTCCGAAATAGTTTCTGCAAAATACATTTCTGTTGTGTCAGGGTCAGCACAGAAGTAGTAATAGCTTGTTTCAGGCGCATAAAGCACTGCCTTTATAGCGTCAAGTCCGGGGTTGCAGATAGGTCCTATCGGTATACCGTCACACTTATAGGTGTTATATGCGTCAAACATTTTCTGATCGTACTGCGATGAAGTGAGATGCGGTTTTATATGCTCATCAACATAATGTACGGTAACGTCCGATTCAAGATGCGGGAATGCTTCCGCATCAGCCATACGGTTGAAGAATACCGATGCAACATTGCCCATATTGGTCGTAGTATCCGCCTCACGCTGTGCGATTGAAGCGAGCGTTATGGTTTCGTCAAGCGTAAGCCCAAGCTCGCTCATACGGTTATAGTAACGTGCCGTCAGCTTGTTATTGAAGTTCTGATATATAATGTCAAGAGCATCTGCGGCATACTCGCTTGTATCAAGCTCTTTATTGTCCTCAAGGGCAGGAAGAATATAGAACTCGTATGTATCGGGGAATATATATCCTTCCATCTGATAATATTTCAGTTTTTTATTCTCAAGACGTTTCTGGAATTTATAAGTATCTCCGAGCGTCTTGCACTGCTCCATGAAATCTTCGGCACGGCAGACACGGTTATCCTCCATCATCTGAGCGATCTCATCAATAGTCATACCCTCGGTTATCTGTATTGAAACCGTCTGATTTACAGTAGACACTGTCTGCAGCTCAGAAATAAGCGCACTGTACGACATAGTTGTGTCAACCGTGAAAGTACCCTTTATGAACTTATCACCCTTGCCGAACATTTTGGTATAGAGCTTGAACACGTCCGGCATATTTATAATACCGAGATTTGCAAGATCCTGAGCGATTTCATCAGTTGTCGAATCCTCGTTTATATGTATCTCGGCCTGACAATAGGTTTTTCCGATACCCGTAAAATCAAGTGCCGACTTTACAATGTATGTAGCAAGAAACGCAGAAATTGATATGATAAAAACTGACAGCAGAACGCCTGTGAGAATATGTGAAAACGTTCTTCTGTGGCGGTTTTTCGCTTTGATTTTCTTGTTGCGTTCTTTTTTTGCCGCAAGATATTCCTGATATTCTTCTTCGGTTACCTCGTCCTCCGCAGGCTCACCGTCCCCAGAAAGCGATTCTTCACTGCCCGGAACGCTTTCGTATCCGCTGTCATCAGATGAATCTTCGTTTCGCACTTTGCCTGTATGAAGCGCTTTTATCGAATCCATCATAATCGTGCGTTCTTCGGTGCTTTCGGTATTTTCATCCTTATGAGTTAAATCCATAGGATTATTCTCCATATTTTTGTCCTTTCCGTTTTTCTGTAATGACTATATCAACGCATCTGTCGTAATCATCGACAGGTATATCCTCCGTCAGAAATTCTTCATAGCATACTCCGACAGTATAGCCCTTGTAACCGTTTATAAATCTGTCATAATAGCCTTTGCCGTAACCGAGTCTGAAGCCTTTAGCATTAAAGCAGAGTGCAGGAACTATCAGCACGCTGTTTTCTGCACCGGCGGCATCAATCACAGCACAGCTCTTTTTCGGCTCGTCAATTCCGTACATACCTTTTTCAAGATCGTCAAACGTATGTATCACGCAAAACTCCATATTACTGCCGTCTATACATCTCGGCACAGCGACATTCTTTCCTGCTTTCAGGCACTGCGTTATGAATTCTCTCGTATCCACCTCGCCGTCTGTCGAAACAAACGGCAGTATAGTATCCGCCGTCCGCACTTTTTCAAGGCTTAAAAGATTCTCGGTTATAGCGGCATTTTTAACAGCCGTTTCACTGTCGCAAAGCAGTTTTCGCTTCTGAAGCAAGGCTTTTCTCAGTTGTTTTTTCTGCTCGTTTACGCTCATCTGCACTGTAAAGACTTAGCTGTCTTTTCTGCTTTTCCTTCACCGCAGAGCAATGCTCCGAGTGCAAGTCCGAATTCTACAGCCGCACCTGCGCCCTTTGCGGTTACTATGTTTTCATCAATATTTACAAGGTCGCCCGTGAACATTGCACCCTCAAGGAATTGTTCAAAGCCGGGGAAGCAAGTTGCCTTTTTGCCTTTCAGAAGTCCCAGCTTTCCGATTATAGACGGAGCGGCACAGATAGCACCTATTGCTTTCGTATTATCGGCACAGAATTTTATAGCCGCCTGTACAACGGGGCTTTTCTCAAGATTGAGTGTTCCGGGCATACCGCCGGGAAGAACTATCATCTCGACCTTATCTGTCATAATAACATCGCTGTCGGTAATATCGGCAATAACTGTAATTCCGTGTGCGCCTGTAATTTTACCGCCGCCTATTCCGACGGTGACTACCTCTTTTCCGAATCTCTTTAAAATGTCAATCGGGGCAATTGCCTCGGTTTCTTCAAATCCGTCTGCTAAAAATACATATATCATTCTGATTGTCCTTTCCCGGCATTATAAACCGCACTGAACTTCTCAACCATAAAACACGGGTGATAAGACTTCTTCGCCTTGCGGAGATTCTCCTCTCCCATATCCTCTTCCCTGTTTATATATTCAAGTCCTTTACAGAACCTGTTTGCCATCATATAGTTAATCATCGGATATGCTCCGTCATAATCGGTAAACGCTTTTTCAACGTGGGTCACAAACGTGTCACTGCATTGCTGTTCGCCGTACGAAAATGCCTGTATCCTGCCGTCGACTCTCAGGATTCCGCCGACAAGACCTAAGTCGAAGAAATGCTCGAGTCCTATTCCGACAGCACACATTTCCTCCGATTTATCCTCGCTTTTATCGCAATCGTTGCGTATGCACCATTCAAGGCTCATCTGCTTACATTCGTCAATATTGTCCGGCGTAATATCCTCAAAGCTCCAGTTAAGCTGTTTGAAACGGTTTATATAATTACGCTTGGAATGCAGCTTCTTTCCGCCGAGCGTTGCAAGCGACTGCGACTGATACACATAGTCATACAGATCTTCGCTTGTATCGAAGGTGAACATACCGGGATAACGCTGTTCGAGCATCTGCTTATCCTTTATATCCATACTGCAGAATTCAAACGGTATTCCCGTACTGTCACAGTAATTTTTCAGTTCTGAAAGCAGTGCGTCCGTATCGCCTTTTCCTGCAGGAAACACGAAACAGTTCCCGTGCTTTGATACATAAAAATCCTGAAAACGTCCTACAGTAATGTTGTAAACACCGCTCCACACAAAGTTGTTTGTGAAGTTATACTCACAACCTCTGAAATCAGACAGCTTCAGAAGCGGATCTATCCACTGCTTGTCGCTTAGTTCAATTTTCTTTAATTCCAACACTTTATATTACCTTGCTTTTGTCTGTTATCAGCCGTAAATCAGCGCCGATAATTCTTTATTTATCTTTTCGGGAGTGTAAGGATTTTCACCGTCCGAGCACGGCAGTATATACCAGCCCTTCTTGTCGGCTGTGTATAGCGCCGTTTCCCGACAAGCCTTAAGAAAAGCAACGTTGCTTTCGTGAATATCCTTCTTCGCCTCATCTCCGCCGTAACGTGCGGAAATGAGCTTTTGCGACACCTCTACGGGCATATCCAGAAATATAATCCTTTCGGGACGTGGAATTGCGAATTTATCGTACTCGTAGTCCTCAAGCCACTCAAGGTACTCATCCCATCGGGATTTTTCCAGCTTTGCCATCTGATATATTGCATTTGAGGAGGTGTATCTTGCGGCTATTATGGTCTTGCCCGCTTTATAATCCTTTTCCCAGTCGGTCTTGTAGCTGATATAACGGTCTATCGCATAGAAACTGCCGGCCGTATATGCGCCCGTTCTGCCGTTTTCCTCGCAGAATTTACCGCTGAGATAGTCCTTGATTATCTCACCGCTTGCACTGTTATAATTCGGAAAGCTGATGAAACGGATATTGCTGTCTGCGCTTGCTTTCAGCATCTCAAGCTGTGTGCTTTTACCGCATCCGTCAAGCCCTTCTATAACAAACAGTTTTCCGCATTTTCCGTTATTGCCGTTCATACAAACACTCTCTCATAATATAGTATAGTTTTATTTTATCACAAAATCCGTGTCAAGTCAACTTAAAATAAACGCACAAAGTCTTTTGTGACTTTGTGCGTTAAAAAGCATTATTCAGCACATTGAACGTTCAACGGTGATTACGGCATTGAGCCTGCCGTCCTTTTCCGCAATTGCGTTCTTTATCATAAGAGCAAGCTCTCCATCCTTATATCTGAAACCGAAAGGCGTTACCAGATCGAAAATGACGTTTATCCTTGAAACCCCGTCAGTGATACGGAAATCGTGGATAGTAAGGTTGCTGTCGATATTTTTTATTATATCAAGAACCACCTTTTTCACTTCATCTGCCTTCTTATCGTCCACAACAACAGGATCCATGTGTATCGTAACACTGCATCTGTACTTTTCCCTGAGATCGTCCTCTATAAGATCTATAAGCTCGTGTGCAAGCATTATATCTGTTTTACTGCTTATTTCGGCATGGAGCGATATTACCATTCTGCCTACGCCGTAATCATGCACCATAAGATCGTGTACGCCGACTATTCCGTCATAGTTCATTACAGTGTTTTCAATTTCCTCCACCAGTTCCTTTTTAGGCTTTGTGCCAAGCAGCGGAGTAAGACTTTCCTTGAATGTGTTGAAGCCTGTATATAGGATAAAAAGCGCAACAATGATACCCGCGTATGAATCAAGCTCAAAACCGCTGAACAGCTGTATGAACATACAGATGATTACTACCGATGTAGAAATGCAGTCGGACAGCGAATCTGCCGCTGCGGCTTTCATTGTGGCACTGTCTATTTTCCGACCGAGCTTTGTGTTGAACAGTGCCATCCACAGCTTCACAAGAAGCGACGCTCCAAGCACCGATACGGCGAGTATGCTGAACTCCGACTTTTCGGGCGAGAAGATTTTTTCGACCGAGCTTTTACCAAGCTCAAAGCCCATCATCATTATGATAAAAGAAATTATTATACCCGAAACATACTCCATTCTGCCGTGACCGTAGGGATGTTCGCTGTCTGCAGGCATTCCTGCCATTTTAAAGCCGACAAAGGTCATTATTGATGAACCTGCGTCTGAAAGGTTATTGAATGCGTCTGCGATTACGGAGATACCGCCTGATAATATACCTGCAATCAGCTTTCCGAGAAACAAAAGTATGTTAAGTACAATACCGGTAAATGCTCCGAGATACCCGTAACGCTTTCTGACAGCGGGATCGGATGTGTTTTTGCTGTCCTTTACGAACAGTTTTATAAGCAGATTAGTCATGACTATCCCCCCATATTACACGAATACGGAGCAACATAATGCGTTGCTCCGTATCGGATATTTAAGTTTTATCCGGATCAATCCTTATTGCCCATAAGCAGTACCATTACCGCCTTCTGTGCGTGGAGTCTGTTTTCAGCCTCGTCAAAGATTTCGTTTGCGTGTTCTTCGAATACCTTGGCTGTAATTTCTTCTTCTCTGTGTGCGGGCAGGCAATGCTGTACCATAGCGTCGGGCTTAGCGACAGCCATAACCTCATCGTTTATCTGGAAGCCCTTGAATGCTTTCTTTCTGATTTCGGCTTCGCCTTCCTGACCCATAGATGCCCATACGTCTGTGAAGATAACGTCTGCGTCCTTTGCGGCCTTTATCGGATCGTCTGTCAGTTCAAAGCAGTCATACTTCTTAGCAAACGCAAGTGTTGTAGCGGCAGGGTGGTAGTTCTCAGGGCAGGCAACAGATACGCTCATACCCGTCTTTAAGCCGCCTACAATGAGCGAGTTTGCCATATTGTTGCCGTCGCCTATGTAGCACATCTTAAGACCGTCAAGCTTACCCTTGTACTCACGGATTGTCATAAGATCAGCAAGCACCTGGCAAGGATGAGAAAGGTCTGTAAGACCGTTGATTATCGGGATATTGCCGTATTCCGCAAGATTTTCAACCTCAGCCTGATCGAATGTTCTTATCATAATACCGTCAATGTAGCGTGATAAAACTCTTGCGGTATCCTGTATAGGCTCGCCTCTGCCTATCTGCATATCGCTTGCTGAAAGGTAAAGTGGATTGCCGCCGAGCTGATACATACCTGTTTCAAAAGAAACTCTTGTTCTTGTAGAAGCCTTGCGGAAGATCATACCTAGCGTCTTGCCCTTTAAATGATCGTGAGGAATGCCGTGCTTAAGCTCATACTTGAGCTGATCTGCGAGATTGAGAATCTCAATGATTTCCTCTGTGCTGAGATCCATCATCTTAAGTAAATGTTTCATAATTTTTTCCTTTCGGTTTTAGTTTTTATTTTAAAAGTTCTGCGAGTATTTCAAGACCTCTGTCAATATCCTCATAAGAGATAGTGAGCGGAGGAAGAAGTCTTAACTTTTCCTTTGCGGTAAGGATAAGAAGTCCGTGTTCAAGAGCGGCATTCAGTATATCCTTTGCATTCTTGGTCTTTAGCTTTATGCCAATCATAAGACCCATACCCGTAACCGATTCGACCTCGGGTATCTCTTTCAGCTTTTCGGCTATATATCTTCCCTTATCTGCAACCTGCGACAAGAAAATCGGATCCGCCGCTTTCTTCAGCACCTCAATTGCACCTGCACAAGCGATAGGATTTCCGCCGAATGTCGAACCGTGTGTTCCGGGAGTTAGTACACCTGCACACTTGTCGCCGCTGAGGCACGCACCCATCGGGATACCGCCTGCTATGCCCTTTGCAAGAGTTATTATATCGGCTTTCTTTCCGAAATTATCACCTGCAAGGAATTTACCCGTTCTGCCGACGCCCGTCTGTACTTCGTCCGAGATCGTCAGCACATCACGCTCGGCGCAAAGCTCAAATATTGCGTCAACGAACTTCTGCTCCAGCGGCACAACACCGCCCTCGCCCTGTATGTACTCAAACATTACGGCACATACCGTATCATCGAGCTTTGCCTTAAGGTCTTCTATGTTGTTTGCTTCAACATTTATAAATCCGTCAACAAACGGGAAGAAGTAGTTGTGGAACACGTCCTGTCCCGTAGCCGACAGCGTGCAGAGCGTTCTGCCGTGGAATGAGTTTACAAGTGTGATTATGTTGTGTCTGCCCTTGCCGTATTTGTCGAAGCTGTACTTTCTTGCTATCTTGATAGCACATTCGTTTGCCTCAGCACCGCTGTTGCAAAGGAACATATTCTTCATTCCTGCAGCTTCCGATAATCTCTCGGCAAACTCAGCCTGAACCTTTGTGTAATAATAATTTGAGGTATGCTGTATACTGCGTACCTGTTCACACACAGCGTCAGCCCATTCCTTGTTGCAGTAACCGAGCGAGTTTGTGCCGATACCGCTTCCGAAATCTATATACGTCTTGCCGTTTTCGTCAACTGCCTTATCATCCTCGCCCTTGTCAAGAACAACATTCAGCCTGCCGTATGATCCCATTATATGAGAATTGAATTTATCTATAGTATTCATATCTGTCCTTTCCGCCTGCATCGTTTGCCGTCAGATAATCATTGTACCTGCGCCCTCGTTTGTAAGCAACTCTATAAGTATTGAATGAGGTATTCTGCCGTCAATGATATTTGCTTTCTTTACGCCTCTGCGGACAGCCTCAACACAGCAATCTATCTTAGGTATCATACCGCCTGAGATTATGCCCTGCTTTTTGAGATAAGGCACTTCTGAAACTCCGACAGTATGTATAAGCGTGCTGTCATCGTCCTTATCCTCAAGAAGTCCCTTTATATCCGTCATAAGGATAAGGTTTTCGGATTTCATCTCAGCCGCAATTCTTGCCGCTGCCGTATCTGCGTTTATATTGTAAACAGTACCGTCCTTGCCTGCCGCAACAGTCGAAATTACAGGGATATAGCCCTTTTCGAGAACATCGTTTATAAGGCTTACGTTTACCTGAGTAATCTCGCCTACAAGACCTAAATCCGGGTCAAGCTGTTCTGCCTCTATCATATGGTCGTCAAGACCGCAAAGACCTACCGCTCTGCCCTTGTGGCTGTAAAGCAGATCGACAAGATCCTTGTTTACCTTACCGCAAAGCACCATCTGAACGATGTTTATCGTTTCTTCATCGGTGTAACGAAGGCCGTTTACAAACTTGCTCTCCTTGCCGACTTTTTTCAGCATTGCGTTTATTTCGGGTCCGCCGCCGTGTACAAGCACTATCTTGATACCGCAGAGCGACAGCAGAACAAGGTCAGACATTACCGCCTGCTTCAGCTTATCGTTTGTCATTGCGTTACCGCCGTACTTGACTACTACTACCTTGTTTGAATACTGCTGTATATAAGGAAGTGCGTCGCTGAGTATACTTGCTCTCTTTTCGTTTTCAAGTTCCATCTTCTTTTGTCCTTTCGGTGTCAGCTTCTGTATTCTGCGTTTATCTTTACATATTCATAAGTCAGATCGCAGCCCCACGCTACCGATTTATCGGCACCGTCGTGCATATCTATTCTGATAACAATTTCGTCTTCGGACAGTATCTTGAACGCTTCGTCCTCTGAGAAGTCAACGCCTGCGCCGTTCTCGCAGACCTTTACACTACCCTTTGAAGATGACAGAACGACCTCGACCTTTGAAATATCAAAATCGCCCTCCGCATAACCTATCGCACAGAGAATACGTCCCCAGTTGGCATCCGCCGCAAATATAGCCGCCTTTAAAAGACTGCTGTTTATAACAGACAGTGCAACGCTCTTTGCAACAGCTTCTGTAGGTGCGTGGTCAACAACGCATTCCATCAGCTTCGTTGCACCCTCGCCGTCACGGGCGGTTTCTCTTGCAAGGTTCATCATTACAGCGTAAAGACCGTTGATGAACACTTCATAATCCTTGTCCTCTGCCGTTATTTCCTTGTTTCCTGCAAGTCCCGACGCCATTATGCACAGCGTATCGTTTGTGGATGTATCACCGTCCACGCTTACCATATTGTAAGTAATGTCGGCTGTTCTTTTCAGTGCCTTATGCAGAAGCTCCGCATTTATCTTTACATCGGTTGTGATAAAAGCAAGCATTGTAGCCATATTGGGATTTATCATACCGCTGCCCTTGCTGATACCGCCGATGTGACAGGTCTTGCCGTCAAGCGTAAACTCTACCGCTAGCTCCTTTTTGCGTGTATCGGTCGTCATTATCGCCTCGCACGCAAGCGAGCTTCCGTCCTCGCTTATGCTGTCTACAAGTGTCTTGATATTGTTCTTCACAGGGTCGATCGACAGCTTCTGTCCGATAACGCCTGTAGAGCCTACTATCATATCGTTCTTATCAATACCAAGTTCGTTTGCGCAAAGCTCGCACATTTGTTCTGCAATCTCAATACCGTTTGAGTTACAGGTGTTTGCGTTGCCGCTGTTTACGATAACAGCCTGAGCGATACCGTTTTTAAGGTGTTCCTTTGTAACGGTTATCGGTGCGCCCTTTACCTTGTTCTGCGTGTAGATTGCCGCCGCAGTGCACTTTGTGTCACAGCTTATCACAGCAAGGTCACGCTTTTTCGAGCCGGGCTTTATGCCGACATTGATGCCACCCGCCTTAAAGCCTTTTGCGGCGCATACACCCTTATCCACTAATTTATAATTATCAAATTCAACCATTGTTATTACCTCACTTATTATACAAGTCCGGTCGTTTCGTCAATGCCCATCATTATGTTAAGGCACTGAACAGCCGCACCGCTTGCACCCTTGCCTAAGTTATCAAGTCTTGAGCAAAGCACTATACGGTCATCGTTTCCGCAAACGAATATCTCCATATTGTTCTTACCCGATAATGTGTTTGCGGCAAGGAAACCGTTTTCAAGCACACCCTCGCCCATAACAGGCAACACCTTTACAAGATTTGCGTCTGCATAATGCTCAGTGAAAGCCTTATGAATATCGGCAAGCGTATATTTCTTCGGCAGAAGTCTTGTGAGTACCGGAACAGTTACGACCATACCGCTGAAATAATCGCATATCAGAGGATTAAATACAGGCTTGTAATCAAGTCCGCTTATCTTCATCATTTCAGGTAAGTGCTTATGCTCCTGAGGAAGCGCATACTGTCTTGGGCTGTAAAATTCTTCGGGCTTTTCATCGCTTTCGTACACTGCGATAGCCTTCTTTCCCGCTCCGCTGTAACCGGATACCGCATGAGCGACAACAGGATAATCGCTCGGCATTATGCCTGCCTTTACAAGAGGATATACAAGCGAAATAAAACCGCTTGCATAACAGCCGGGAACAGCTACTCTCGATGAAGCCGCAATCTTTTCTCTGTGCTGCTTTGAAAGTTCGGGAAAACCGTATGCCCAGTCGGGATTTGTCCGATGTGCCGTAGAAGCATCTATAATTCGGACGTTACTGCCCTTTGCAAGCTCTACCGCCTCTCTTGCGGCGGCATCGGGCAGACAAAGGAACGTGAAATCGGACGAGCATATAAACTTCTTACGCTCATCGTTATCCTTTCTCTTGTCCTCATCTATCTTCATTATTTCAATATCGTTCCTGTCCTTGAAACGTTCGAGAATTTTAAGTCCGGTCGTTCCTTCCTGACCGTCAATATACACCTTTACACTCATATAAGCACCTCTTATTTTTTAAGAAATCTTGTCATTCCGCAGCCACGTTCATCATTAGGCCTGCGCATAAATCCGAGCTTTTCGTAGAACGGCTCTTTATCCTTTGCCGCCATAAGATTTATCATTATCGTTTCGCCCTCGTCAGCTACCGACAACGCCTTGTCCATAAGCCTTGAAAGCATCTCTCTGCCTATTCCCTGTCCCTGATATTCGGGACGCACAATAACATCGCTGATAAAGAACTGATAGCCTCCGTCACCGACTACCCTTGCCGAGCCGACTTCTTTTTCTCCGTCAAGCGCCGTTATCGCAAACACCGAGCTTTTAAGCGCACAGTTAAGCTGTCTTGGCGAAAGCTCATACCAACCTACGCTTCGTCTGAACGAATTTATATCGTGCGGCAATCTGTATTCATAAGTTATCATCAGATGTCGATACCGCCCAGTCTGTCTTCAAGCTCAGCTATCTGACGCTTTACCGCATCGGGAGCAGGTCCGCCGTCAACGCCTCTTTGCATAACGCAGGTATCAAGGCTGATAGCGTCATATACGTCATTATCAAATGTTTCGCACAGCTTCTTGTATTCTTCTATCGGTAGCTGTTCAAGCGTTGTATTCTTCTCTATGCAAAGTGCAACGAGTGTACCGGTTATCTTATATGCCGTCCTGAAAGGAAGTCCCTTCTTTACAAGATAGTCAGCACAATCTGTAGCATTGATAAAGCCCTTTGCGGCGGCAGTACGCATATTGTCTTTAAGTACCGTCATAGTCGCAAGCATAGGAGTAAATGTCGAGATACACAGCTTTACTGTGTCCACTGCGTCAAATATTGCCTCCTTGTCCTCCTGCATATCCTTGTTGTATGCAAGCGGAAGTCCCTTCATCATTGTGAGAAGCGTCTGCAGATCGCCGTATACCCTTGCCGTCTTGCCTCTTATAAGCTCTGTAACATCGGGGTTCTTCTTCTGCGGCATTATCGAACTGCCTGTAGAATACGCATCGTCAAGCTCAATAAACTTGAATTCCCACGAGCACCACATGATTATCTCTTCCGAAAATCTCGAAAGGTGCATCATAAGCATCGAAATATCAGAGCATAACTCAACGCAGAAATCCCTGTCGGATACGCCGTCAAGGCTGTTCATCGTAATATCCTTGAAGCCGAGAAGTTCGGCGGTTCTCTTTCTGTTGAGAGGATATGTAGTGCCTGCAAGCGCACACGAACCGAGCGGCATTACATCCATTCTTTCCTTGCAGTCCGCAAGTCTTGTCAGATCTCTTGTCAGCATCTGTGCATATGCCATAAGATGATGTGCGAATGTAACAGGCTGTGCACGCTGTAAATGGGTGTAGCCCGGCATTACCGTTTCTGTATGCTGCTTTGCAATATCTATAACAGTGTTTATAAGTTCACGGACAAGCTTTGCAATCTCATCGACTTCATCCTTGAGATAGAGCTTTATATCGAGAGCCACCTGATCGTTTCTGCTCCTTGCAGTGTGCAGACGCTTTCCCGCATCGCCTATTCGTGCGGTAAGCTCAGCCTCAACGAACATATGAATATCTTCCGCATTGGGATCAAAATGCAGTGTTCCGTTTTCAATATCACTTAAAATTCCGTTAAGACCTTCTATTATCACCTTGCTGTCCGCAGGGTCGATAATGCCGCACTCACCGAGCATGGTTGCGTGTGCTATAGAGCCTTTTATATCATGCTTGTACATTCTTGCATCAAATGAGATGGAAGAATTGAAATCGTTGACCTTTGAGTCAACCTCCTTTGAAAATCTTCCCGCCCACATCATTTTAGACATACTGTTATTTCCTTTCAGATTTATGTTCATAACGCAAAAAGCGTTTTGTTTTTTCCGTTATAAATATAAAAGTAATTAAAACGCTTTTTAAAACACAGCCGTACCGACCGTGTTTTAAATCGCATCTTAAAAACCGTAAAAGCCGCAAGGCATAGTTTTACACCTTGCGGGATTTACCGTAACGCTTTTAAAGCTTACTTATTGTTTCTCTCAGCATCAAGCAGAGCCTTGACCTTTATCGGCAGACCGAACAGGTTGATAAAGCCCTTTGAATCTGTCTGATCGTAAACATCGTCCTCACCGAATGAAGCGAAGTCTTCGCTGTACAGTGTGTAGGGTGATGTAACGCCTGCGTTGATGATGTTACCCTTGTAGAGCTTGAGCTTAACGTCGCCTGTAACAGTTTCCTGTGTCTTGTCAACGAAAGCGTCCATAGCCTCTCTTAAAGGTGTGTACCACTGACCGTTATATACGATGTCTGCATACTTCTGTGCAAGACCGTACTTGTAGTGCTGTGTTTCCTTATCAAGACAGATAGTTTCGAGAACTTCGTGAGCGTGATAAAGGATTGTTCCGCCGGGAGTTTCGTAAACGCCTCTTGACTTCATACCTACAAGTCTGTTTTCAACAACGTCGAACAGACCGATGCCGTTCTCGCCGCCGAGCTTGTTAAGAGTCTTGATAAGCTTTACGCCGTCCATCTTTTCGCCGTCCAGCGAAGTGGGGATACCCTTTTCAAAGTGTATTGTAACATATGTGGGCTTGTCGGGAGCCTGCTCGGGTGAAACGCCAAGTTCAAGGAAGCCTTTCTTATTGTACTGAGGCTCGTTTGCGGGGTCTTCAAGGTCAAGACCTTCGTGTGATAAGTGCCAGAGGTTCATATCCTTTGAGTAGTTGGTTTCACGGGTAATCTTTATCGGAACATTGTGTGCCTCTGCATACTCGATTTCCTGATCTCTTGACTTGATATCCCATATTCTCCAGGGAGCGATAATCTCAAGCTCGGGTGCGAGAGCCTTGATAGTAAGCTCAAAACGTACCTGGTCGTTACCCTTACCTGTGCAGCCGTGGCAGATAGCGTCAGCGCCTTCCTTCTTAGCTATCTCAACAAGTCTTTTAGCTATAGGAGGACGAGCGAATGAAGTACCGAGCAGATAACCCTCATACTTAGCGCCTGCCTTGAGTGTGGGGAATATAAAGTCGTTTACGAATTCGTCCTGTATATCTTCTATGTAGAGCTTGGATGCGCCTGTCTTCTTAGCTCTTTCTTCAAGACCTACTATTTCAGAGTCCTGTCCTACGTTACCTGCTACGCAGATTACTTCACAGCCGGGATAATTCTCGTGTAACCACGGAATGATGATGGACGTATCAAGTCCGCCTGAATAAGCAAGTACGATCTTTTTGATTTCTTTAGCCATTTTATTATTTCCTTTCTATCTCACAGACGCTTTCGGGCGTTCTGCTTTCTGATTTAACTCACATTGAATATTATACACCTTTTCACATCAAAGTCAAGTATTTTTATGCACAAAACTGCATAATATACTGCATATAGTGAATAATTGTTGAATTTTAGCGAATTTTTATGTATTTTTTTGATTGACAAGCCGTAAATGTAAGGATATAATAATAGTAAAAGGAAATTCAGTCGGAGGAATTATGGAACTTAAGGACAAGCTGGAAATACTTATTAAAAGAAACGGCTATAAAAAGACGGACTTTGCGTCTGCCGTATCCATAACCTACAGAGCGCTTGCGAACTACATAAGCGGTGCAAGGACCCCGAGAGCAAAGACGCTGTCGGATATGGCGGTACTGCTCGGCGTCAGCGAGGAGCTGCTGACAGACGACACTGTGGATCTGATACTGTCAGGCGATGAAAAGCTGTATTTCAACGGCACTTCTCCGACAGAAACAAGAGAAAAGGCCGATGTGCTACTGAGTGAAGTATCGGCTATGCTTGACGATGAGGATTTCACCGAAAATGATAAGACAACTTTCTTTTCCTGTATTGCAGAAAAATATTTTGCAGGAAAAGCAAAAAATCATAAAGAAACTATTGACAATGCAGTATGACGGTGTTATAATACAAACAGTTGAACAACCGTTCAAATGAAATGAGGTTAAAATGGCGGTCAGCAAATCAGAAAAATCGGAAAATATCACTGCAAAAGACGAAAATGAATTCTGCAACTGTAATGTGATACACGAGGACGTAGTAAACTATGTGCGTGAAAGGATGCTTGAACAGATGCAGTTTGAAAAGCTGTCAATGTTCTTCAAAGCTATAAGCGATGAAACAAGGATAAAAATCCTCTACTCGCTGTCACGCTCAAAAATGTGCGTGTGCGACCTCGCCGCCCTGCTCGGAATGACAGCATCGGCAATCTCTCACCAGCTGAGAGTATTACGGCAGGCAGAGCTTGTTCGCAGTGAAAAGCAAGGCAAGGTCGTTTACTATATGCTCAGCGACAACCATGTAAACACGGTGTTCAGCAATGCGCTTGAACATATTATGGAGTAAAACGGGAAAAATCAAAGGAGATGGCATCTCCTGTTTTTTCGGGCAATACATTTGAACAGTTACTCAATTGTTCAAAACTTCAACCATATCAAAGGTGGTAGCTTATGAAAAGAATCTATATTTTAGAAGGTCTTGACTGCGCTCACTGTGCAGAGGAGATCCGTGCGGAAGTCGAAAAGGACGAACGTGTAAAATCGGCGGGAATGAACTTTATGAAGCAGGAACTTACCGTTGAAGCGGAAAATTCGTGTTCGCCCGATGAGCTTATGACAACGGTCACCAAAGTTGTCGCAAAGCACGAACCCGATGTAACCGTAAAAGAAAGACAGACTTTTAAAGAAAAGAAATATATTATAGACGGTCTTGACTGCGCACAGTGTGCGGAAGAAGTAAGAGAAGCTGTCGAAAAATCCGACTATGCGAACGGCGCAAAGATGAATTTCATCAAAAAGGAACTTACCGTAACACCATCAAGGATAATTTCCGACAAGGAGTTGTTAAAGCTGGTGACCGCAACGGTAACTGCCGTTGAACCCGATGTAACGGTCAGCGAAAAGGAAAACCATGTTGAGAAAAAGGTAAGCTATACTAAAGATATAGTCAAGATGATAAGCGCAGGCATTCTGTTCATAGTCGCTTTTATCCTTGAAAAAACTATCGGTACAGAGCAGCTTGTGCCGCAGATAGCGATACTTACGATGTATCTTGCGGCTTACGTTATCTGCGGACTTGAGGTAGCAATCACTTCAATAAAAGCAATAGCAAAGAAGAATTTCTTCAACGAAAACACGCTTATGCTTATCGCAAGCATCGGTGCTATCGTACTCGGAGAATACGAAGAAGCGGTCGCCGTTATGCTGTTCTACACTGTCGGAGAATTCTTCCAGTCGATAGCCGTGAACAAGTCAAGAAGAAGCATATCTTCTCTTATCAAGACAAAGCCCGAAACAGCCGATGTTCTTATTGACGGCGAATATATAACAGTCGATCCCGAAAACGTTGAAACCGACAGTATAATAAGAGTAAAGCCCGGTGAAAAAATACCGCTTGACGGCATTGTCGAAAGCGGTAACACATCAATAGATACATCAGCCCTCACAGGCGAGAGTTTACCGAGAGATATTACGGTAGGTGATGAAGTTCCGGCAGGTGCTATCAACATTTCAGGCGTTATCACGCTTAGAACAACACGCCGGTTCACCGACAGCACGGTATACAAAATGCTTCAGATGGTCGAGTCTGCCGTTGAGAAAAAGACAAAGACGGAGAACTTCATCTCGGTATTTGCAAAATACTACACCCCCATAGTCGTACTTGCGGCGGTGATAATATCGCTTATCCCTCCCCTGTTCACCGGCTTTGATTTCGGAACGTGGGTACAAAGAGGTCTTATCTTCCTCGTAATCTCCTGCCCGTGCGCATTGGTTATTTCCGTACCGCTCGGATACTTTGCAGGTATCGGCAAGGCTTCGTCAAAGGGTATACTGGTTAAAGGCAGTAACTACCTTGAAGCAATATCAAAGGCTAAGGTCGTACTGTTCGATAAGACAGGCACGCTTACAAAAGGTCAGTTTGAGGTCACAAGGACAGAGCCTGCAGGAATGAGCAAGGATGAGCTGTTGCGATATGCGGCTTATGCCGAGAGCAACTCCAACCACCCTATAGCCGTTTCGGTAAGAAAGGCATACGGTGCGGATATTGACCAGTCGCAGATTACTCAGTGTAGTGAAATAGCCGGCAAGGGCATCAAGGCTGTAATTTCGGGCGTGACCGTTCTCTGCGGTAACAGCAGACTTATGGCTGACTACAGCATAAACTGCCCCGAAGCAAACGGCACAGTGCTTTATGTGGCTGTCGACAATAAATATGCAGGTCTTATCGAAATCGCAGATATGCCTAAGGAACACTCGGCTGAAGCCGTAAAGATGCTTAAAAATCACGGTGTGAAGGTCGTAATGCTCACAGGCGACAATAAATCTGCGGCGGCTGCGGCGGCTGAAAAGCTCGGTATCACAGATTACTACGCAGAGCTTCTCCCCGAAAACAAGAGCGAAATTACGCTTAAGATGAAATCGGAGCTTCCTGACAATGAAAAGGTAATGTTTGTAGGCGACGGCATAAATGACGCACCCGTAATAGCATCTGCCGACATAGGCGTTGCAATGGGCGGCTCGGGCGCAGACAGTGCCATAGAAACCGCAGACTGCGTTCTTATGAAGGACGACCCAATGCAGCTTGCCGACGCATTTGCAATCAGCAAAAAAACAAACCGCATAGTTCTCCAGAATATCATATTTGCACTCGGTGTAAAGCTGATAATTCAGGTACTCGGCGTTTTAGGTCTTGCTAATATGTGGGCGGCTGTTTTCGCAGATGTTGGCGTTTCGATAATCGCTATCTTCAATTCATTAAGACTTATGAGAAAGTAAATAAAACATTTACCGCCCGTGTTTGCTCACTGCATTCACGGGCGGTATTCTTTACTTATTTTTTCTTCTGAACTTTTTCCTTGTCAGCTCATAACTCATATCGACAAGCATCCTTAGTTGTTCATCGGGTACTCTTTCATCAAGGGCGACCGTTATCCAGTTTTCCTTATTCATATGATACGCAGGATAAAAGCCCTGCTCCAGCCTCAGCGACCCGATGAGGATAGGGTCGCACTTGAGATTGACGACATCTATAATTTCCTGCCCGTCAAGTCCGAGCCTGCTTTCAGGCAAATCCATTATCATAGCGAACCACTTTTTCGTATCATTATGACGATACGCCTGAAAACCGGGATTCTTTTCAAACAATCTTTCGGCTCTGACGCCGTAATAGTCGGTTATGTATTTGTCAAGCTGTGAACGATTCATTACCGCTCCTTCTTTACTGTGTATATTCCGCCTGCACCGCAGGATACAGCACCGCTTATTTCAAGGTCGGCGAGTATCTCGCTGAGTTCCCCGAATGATAAGCTGCAGGCAGAAAGCAATGTATCAAGCGTTACTCCGTCACTGTTTGCGATGATACCGAGAATTTCTGCGGCTCCCGATGCGTTTTCTGCGGCTTCCGCAATTTGTCCGCTCTGCTTTTCTTCCTTATCCGTTACCGGCTCTGCCTCACTCACATCCGTGTTATCGGCTTCGGCAATCGGTGCTATTAGCGGAATTCTTTCTTTTACTGCCGTATCATTCAGTGTAGCAGGCTTTCCCGCTTTTTTCCGCTTTTTCAGCACATTTTCGGGAGTTACTCGGAAATAATCTATTTCCTTTTCCTTATCCTTGACACCTGTAATTTTAAAGCGTGGTGCATCTGCCGCCTTCACCTTAGGCAGAGGCTTCTTCTCATCTTTTTTCGCAGACTCAGGTTCCTTTACTTCGCAAACCGTCGGCAGATCCTCAGCAGGCGCTGTTTCCCTGACATCCTCGTGCATCACAAAGCTTGTCAGCTGTTCCTTATCAAGATATGTATCATCGATTCTGTCACGGTAAGTCGGATAAAACTCGTTGATAATATCATAGAAATCATAAACGGAATGCGCCCCGTCACGCAAAAATCTGATAACACGGCTGTATTTCTTATCCAGCGTATCGTCAGGTATAGTAAAGAATACCTCTCTGTCCTGCTCGAACGCATGGTTTGCAGTGATAAGGCTTCCGCTTCCGTTGTATCCGCCTATCACGACAGTACCCTTTGAAAGCCCTGAAATAATACGGTTTCTGAATTTGAAATAATCGGAATTGCACGGTGTGTCCGGAAGTAGCTCCGACAGAATAAGTCCGCCGTTGTCGATTATGTTCTTTCTCAGCCCGAATGAATTATTCGGATAATCAATAGTTATTCCGCAGGCAAGCACAGCCACGGTCGGCTTGCTGTGACGGATGCTGTTGTTGTGCGCTATCCTGTCTATACCCAGTGCAAAGCCGCTTACAAGAACAATGTCGCTTCTCGCAAGATTGTAGCATATGTTTTCCGCAAGCCTTATCGCATTGCCAAACGGCTTTCTGGGTCCTACTATCGACACTGCCAGCTTACCTTGCAGGCAGTTTATATCTCCCGCAGTAAACAGCAGAACGGGCGGATTATATATATTCTTAAGCTGTTCTGGATAATTCCTGTCGTCAATTGTGACAATGCCGATATTATTCCCGGCGCAATAATCAATTATCACCTTCGAGCGTTCGAGCGACGCTCTGCGGACATACTCGTGACGGTTAGAAGGTATATGCGACATATCGCCACTGCTGATATGCTCATACGCAAGTCTTGCATTACCGTATGCCTTTATCACCTCGTGAATTTTCGGGTTACCGCCGCCGAATATCTGCAACAGATAGATGTAATACTCCATAAAGCCCTCTAAAACTATCGCCGCAAGTATTACCTGCGGCGAATTCTGTCGTTAACTGTTTTTCTTGTTATCCTCGTTACGAATCTGTACCCTTCTTATCTTGCCGCTGATAGTTTTGGGAAGCTCGTCAACGAACTCCACTATTCTCGGATATTTATAAGGCGCAGTGTTCTTCTTAACGTAAGTCTGAAGCTCTTTTTTAAGCTCTTCAGACGGTTCATATCCTCTTGCAAGAACGATTGTTGCCTTTACCACCTGACCTCTTATAGGGTCGGGTGCACCTGTAACGGCACACTCAAGCACAGACGGGTGTGCTATCAGAACGCTTTCGATCTCGAAAGGTCCTATACGGTAACCGCTCGCCTTGATAACATCATCATTTCTTCCGACATACCAGAAGTAGCCGTCCTCATCCTTCCAAGCGGTATCGCCTGTATGATACAGCCCGTCGTGCCATGCCTGAGCGGTAAGCTCATCATCACGGTAATAGCCGTCAAAAAGGCCGTCCTTGCCACGCTCGGCACGGACTACTATTTCACCGACTTCTCCGACAGGCACCGGATTTCCGCCATCATCGACAATGTCGACATCATACAGCGGTGTAGGCTTGCCCATTGAGCCGGGCTTAGGCGTCATGCCTACAAGATTTGCAAGCAGTGCTGTAGATTCGGTCTGACCGAATGCCTCCATCAGCTTAAGACCGGTAAACTCAAGCCACTTGTTATACACCTCAGGGTTGAGTGCCTCGCCTGCAATAGCGGAATATTTAAGACTCGAAAGATCGTAGTTTTCAAGACCTTCCTTTATAAAGAAACGGAACATGGTGGGAGGCGCACAGAATGAGGTTATCTTATAGTTCTGCATTATCCTCAGCATATCGGTCGGTATGAACTTGTCAAAATCATACACGAACACGCACGCACCGAGCGACATCTGACCGAACAGCTTGCCCCAGGCGGCTTTTCCCCAGCCTGTATCTGATATTGTAAGATGAACACCGTCAGAATCGACATTCTGCCAATGTGCCGCAGTCTGAATATGTGCGAGTGCATATCTGTGATTATGGACAACCATCTTGGGATAGCCCGTAGTACCCGATGTGAAATATAACAGCATATGCTCCCTTGTATCCGTCTGCACACGCTCCATAGTTTCGGGCATTCCGGCAATTTCATCATCGAACGGGATCCAGCCGTCCCTGTGACCGTTTGCTATAAATTTAACAAGACCGTCAGCGTGGATTTCTTCCTGCGCCTCATCGACATACTTGGCTATATCGGGATTATAGCCGGTACAGACTATAGCTTTTACGCTTGCACGTTCAAAGCGATAGGTAAAGTCGTGTGTTGTCAGCAGATGCGTTGCGGGTATAGCAACCGCACCGAGCTTGATAAGAGCGATTATCGCAATCCAGAACTGGTAGTTTCTTTTCAGTACCAGCATTACCTTGTCGCCTTTTTTTATACCGTATGACTTGAAAAGATTTGCCGCCTGCGTTGACAGCTTCGAAAGCTGTGAATAGGAAAAATCGTGACGGTTTTCCTGAAGGTCGATGTGGATAAGTGCTCTCCTGTCGGGGTCGATTTCTCCGAACTTATCTATAATATCGTAACCGAAGTTATAGTTATCGGGGCAATCTATCTCGAACTTATTCAGTATCCCGTTCTCATCAAAGCCTTCTTTTACAAATCTCTTGTAGTAATTTTTAACCTGTTCCATATACTTTTCTTTCCGTTCCTTTGTTTATCAGATCAGTATTGCCAAGAACTTGCAGTCCTTGCCGTCAACGGCTATCATTCCGTGCGGATTCATGCTGTCGTAATAAATGCAGTCGCCTTCACTTACCGTTTCAATATGACTGCCTATCTGGAACTTCAACGTTCCCGATATTATATAGTCCATTTCCTGACCGTCGTGTACAGACAGGTGTATAGGCTTTTTCTGCTCCTCCTCATCATAAGGAGCTGTTACCAGCAACGGCTCTATTTTCTTGTTTTTAAAAAGATAGGCAAGGTGCTGATAGGCAAATCTTTCCCGACGCTCGATCGGTAAGCCTTGATCCTTACGGACTATCGAATATGTATTGAGCTTAGGCGTAACACCTGTAAGAAGCTCTATAAGCTCAATGCCGAGTGCGTCCGCCGCCTGATTCAGGAATGAAAGCGAAAAATCCTTTTCTCCGTTTTCAAGTGAAATATATTCGTCTGTGGTGACGTTTGTTTTGTTTGCCATTTCGCCGACAGATATATCAAGGTACTCTCTTGTGCTTTTCAGTCTGCCGGATACGTCTTTGATGTTATAATCCATAATGACCTCCGTAACGCCTTGTATTTCCTGTAAATATATAAAGCGTTATGCTTTATTAATTAAGTATACCAAATCACTGCAATAAAATCAATAGTTTTTTGGCAATTTCTCACTAAAATAATATAAAATCAAACTGTCAGTTTATCGGAAATTTTGCTGTAAAGAGTTATCGTTATGCCCTCGGTATCAAGAAGTTCTCTTACAGAGGTATAATCTCCGTGGTCTTTACGGCGCAATATAATATTCTTTGCGATTTCCTCCGTTATTCCCTCAACGCTCATCAGCTCGTCTACGGTAGCTTTATTGAGGTTTACCTTGCGAATGCCGTAAGACTCGTTTTTAGTGTAATATCCCGACGAGGCAACGGTAAACCGACTGCACAGTATCATATATACTTCATCATCTACCGAGTTTATCTCTTTAAGCTGTGACATAGATGTAAATTTCCCGTGCTTTTCACGATAGTTTATAATATCGTGTGCCGTTTTCCGCCCGACGCCTTTTATCTGCATCAGCGTTTCAAGATCTGCTGAATTAAGATCCGGTTTTTGCTCATACGAATACGAGCTTTCATCGTATGAGGTTTCATTCACAGAGAACACCCATGCGTTATCACGCATTACTTTGTCGTTATAGTAATATAAAACAACAGTGAGCATTACGGTAAGGATAAGCACGCCTGCGGCAATTATTATTGCGTTGCGTACCTTCCCTTTCATAATACTCACTCCAAGCCGTTATTTTATTTTGTCCCCGAAAAAAACTTGCAAAAACCGCTCAGCCTGCATTCGCTGCAATTCGGTTTTGCCGCACTGCACACAAGCCGACCGTGCCACACAAGCCTGTGACACATCATCAATCTGTCGTCCGGCTTTATTATTGCGGCAAGCTGTTTTTCAACCTTCAGCGCATCCTTTGTTCCGTCGGTAAGGCCCAGCCTTCCGCTCACTCTTATAACGTGTGTGTCGCATACAAGAGCAGGCTTACCGTAGAGGTCGCCTACTATAAGATTAGCTGTCTTTCTTCCGACCCCGGGCAACTTTACAAGCTGTTCAATTGTATCGGGAATTTCACCGCCGAAATCATCACGGAGCATTCTGCACATCATAACAATATCAACAGCTTTTGTCTTATATAGTCCGCACGAATGTATATATTCCGCAACCTCGTCAGGCTCTGCCGCCGCAAAGCTGTCAATATCGGGAAATTTTTCAAAAAGTGCAGGAGTAACCATATTTACTCGCTTATCGGTACACTGTGCCGAAAGCCTTGTCGCTATCAGAAGCTCATGAGGCTTTTTATAAACAAGAGCGCATTTCACGTCCGGATAGCACTCGGCAAGCCCGTCTATAACAAGCCCTGCTCTTTCCTTTTTGGTCATACAGTTCTCTTTTCTGATAATTATAACTATATATTATACTATATCTGCCCCGATGTCAAGTTTTGTCGCAAATTTTTTTCCGATACCGCAAAAACAGCTTCGTTCAGTGCAATTCGGTACTTATCAATACACAAATAAAAAAGTCCCCCGAATTTAATCGAAGGACTTTGGTGAGCCACCCGGGAATCGAACCCGGGACACCCTGCTTAAAAGAATCCCAAGGAGTTGATTAAGATGAATGATATTCCGTCAAGGTGCATAGATCCAGTTATGAAATATTGTCAAGGTTGCCGTTATGGTTTCTGTATTTATCCTGAATGGGTAGAAACTTATGAAGATCTATCAGGCTGTTGTTTTGATACAGTGTGCATATTCGGATACGATAAAGGTAGACCCGAGGACGAACCAACAGACGATGAATTAAAAGAATTTGATGAAATGGTAAAAAGATATCCGCGTTAAATGAAATGAAATTAAAAATACGCACGCCCACCATCAGAGCGGAGAAAAGCCGGAAAATCGGAAATAAGGTCGGAGAAAATCTTTGATTTTCCTGAGCTTATTCTGATTTCTGACTTTTCCCGCGCCCCATTCACCGATGTTCAGTCGGCATAAAAAAATATCGTTAAAAAACAAAATGCCGCCATCGTGGCGGCTTTAACCCACCCTTGCTAAAAGGTGGGTACAACGTACAGCTAAACAGCGTTTAACCCTGCACTATCACTGCGGTTGCGCTGTTTTTTTATATACACGGAAACAGCGGCGTTGATTGTAATACAATTGGATCTCAGCTGCGCTCGAGCTGGAGCTGTGCTTGTAATACAATGTGGATTATCACTGCGGTTGACTCACTTCTACTGTTTCATTAACTATTTGTTCTGGGAAAAGCATCTTTTTTACTCCCTCTGTACCGTCCCATTGGTAAAAATGATGAATCGGTATTCCTGCCTGTCTGCATACTTCATTAACAAATTTATCTCTTCTTGCTCTATCTTCATACTGATGCGTTTTATCGTCTACTTCAATAATCATCAGCGGTTTGAAGTTGACATCGCACAATACGAAATCTGCATGTTTAGCTTTGATATAGTTAAACCATTTAATACTATTGTATGTGTCTTTCGGTACTTTAAAGATATCCGCAAGACGCATTTTTGATATTATGATTAGATTCTTTTCATCTGCAATTGGCTTCAATGTTGTGTAAAACGCTTTTTCTTTATTTGTCAGCAACGATTTTTCCAAATAATATGGAAATTTTGTTGCTTTCTGTTCTTCTTCAATCAGTTCTTCTTCATTAACGAAAGTACCGTTTTTTAATTCTTCGTTTTCTTTCTTTATTTTAGCTGTTTTCTTATTAACATTATAATTTAGTATTACGATTATCACAATCAATATTCCTAAACAAATCCAACCTTCCATTTTTCGTCCTCAATTCTTCTTAATTATTCCGAATAGCCAATCGGTACTTACTTCGTATAGTTCGGCAAGCTGTCCTATAGTTTCAATATTTGGTTCTAAAGTACCTTTTTCATACTTAGCAATATTTGTTTGTGATATTGAAAGTACATCGGCTACATATTGTTGCGTGTAACCTTTGTTTTGTCTTGCTCTTTTTATATTCATAATGAATGTTTCTTTAAACATAATTACCTTTCTATTATAGCATCGTTTTCTTTCTGCTCTATGCTATTATAGCATATTTACTAATTTTTCTTATGCGATTTTAGCATAATTTACTATTCCATTTTAGCATAAAATATGCTATAATAGCATAAACGGAAACGTTAGCCTGTGATAAAGGCTTGTATTCTATTCGTTTTGGTCTTGGAATCGACCGTAAAAATTCTATTCGTTCTGGTCTTGGATACGACCGAAAAATTACCCTGCGGTAGTGCGACCGCATATTAAGAATATAGCATAGCCCTCGTGACTGCAAGCTGTAAGTGCAGGTGTTGATAACATGGAAGAGAGTACAAGACAATATCCCCGTAATGGGAAATTTCACAGAAAGGAAGGTAAAGCAGTATGAAAGTATCTTTAGTAGGTGTTCAGGATATGAATTTTACCAGTCGTGACGGTAACGAAATTAACGGTGTAAAAGTCTTTATCGCTTATCCTGATGAAAACACATACGGCAATGTTGCCGAATCGAAATTCATTCAGCGCAATGTCTATGATAGCTTCAAGCTCCCGGTCGAAAAGCTGATTGCAAAGATTGGCGAAGTCGTCAACGTTGAGTTTGACCCGAAAAAGAAGATTGTCGGTATAACATTATGACCGAAATCGAATTACTGATAGATATCCGTGAGCTGTTAGCTTATATCTTGCTTGTAGCTTCGGCTATCTGGGGAACGAGCCTTGTAAGATTGTTCCGGAGGTGATAACGTGGTTGATTTTATCATATACGGCGTTGTTGTCGGCGTCGGAATGGGGTCTTTGTTATGGCTCTTAGGTTTGGCTTGTACAGCGATTTACAGCGTTGTTTTTAAGCATAATTACTATTGATCAAGGAGGTAATAAATATGATCAAGAATTTACTGTCAAAAGTTAAGTCAAAGTCAAAACTTCTTGTCGGTTCTTTAACCGGTGCATTAGCTGCAGCTGTTATGAGTGTTGCAGCATTCGCAGAAGATGGCGCAACTGGTACTGCTGCTGCTCCTACAATGGGCGGTGTTATTAAGCAGGCAGGTGATAGCTTTCAGGGCTCTATCGGTGAGCTTGTAACCGCCGTTGTTCCTGTTATTCTCGGTGCTTTCGGCGTTGCTCTGATCATCTTCGGCGTTATGTGGCTGATTAAGACCGTCAAGAAAGTATTCACAAAGTCAAGTAACTGATTTGTAGCACAAGTAGCTCCGTTCCTGTAATGGGGCTATAAGTTTAATTTGTAGCACAAGTAGCCCCGTTCCTGTAATGGGGCTATAAGTTTAAAAGGGGGTGTAATACAAGTGCGCAAGCGTTTCATCAGCGGTCTGACTGCCGTGTGTATAGTCGGAATTTTGATTACAAACATGATAACTTCCGCTTCTGCTGTTATATCAGCTGCTGTTGTCGGAGCTTCGGTAGCCGGCTCTTTATTACTTGGCACATTGTTTAATCAGATGTGCGGAGGTCAGGGCTATGACTTTACAAACGCATTTCAGGACGCCGTTAAATTATATACCGACTGGGAAGAAGATTTTGACGGATCTGCAAAAGACCCGATCCACCCGGTAACGAAAGTAGAAATCGACACCAGCAAAGTTAATATACCTGATAATATAGATTTTAACAGTGTCGGCGGAACATCGACGGATAAAATGATTGTTGAAATGCAGAAAGCAATAAACGCAGGTCTTGAAGATGGATCTATAGAAATCAATTTTGATGAAAACGGTAATATATCAATGCCGACTACATCATTTTGTAATGCTGTTAATGATGTTTATGAAAGCTTAGGCTGCTATAAAAGTAAGGACGGCTCTAAGCGTGCACAGACGCTCTATAGCGTTATATCCCCATATATATACGCCAATTATAATGGTTGGTCGATCAGCAGTAACGCTGTAGCTCAGTGGGAGGCTGATACTTACGGTAAACCTACGTCGGGTAGATATATGTATTTTGTTCCTTATTTCGTAGCCGATAGTAAGCTTCATATTATGCGTTTTTCTGTTCGTTCATCTACTATTTTGGCTGGTTTTAGTACAGTTCAGTATAAATCTGAAAATATTGCTCAGATACCGTCTTTGAGTGGTTGGAATGAATATTATGATAAAATAGAAGATTTGCTTTTCAGTAGTAGTACTACCATTACTCTAAAAAGTGATCAAGTTCAGTATTCTGTTGATGCCGGATTTAATTTTTCTTCTGATACAGTGACTCAGGCGATCTCGTCAGAATATCAGATTTCGTATTCAGGTAAATCTACTGACGATTTCGATGTAATTCAAGGTTATGGTTTCTGCGTTGTTTCTGAAACGGATTTTACCGCTTTTTGCTCTGCGGCGAAACAAGGCACCTTGGAACAGAATAAGGAAACCGTTACAATCCCTCTTACCGGCGTAGAAAACACTATCGGAAATATGGGTCTTGCCGGTGTCGGATCTGGTGCGACTAAAGGAACAGTAAGTGTAAATAGCAAAACAAAAGACATCACAGTAACGAACGAAGCCACCAAGGAAGCGGAGCTTGTCATTGAGCAAGGTAAGCCCGGAGATATTGATATACCTGATAGTGATACTATTATTGACAAGTTTCCGTTTTCCCTGCCGTTTGACTTATATCGTTTACTTACTATTTTTGTAGCCGATGAAAAAGAGCCGATATTTACTGTTCCGATTCAGACATCTTTCGGTTGGTCTGATATAGAAGTTAATGTAGATGAAAGCTTTACGCTTGATTTCACGCAGTTTCAGATTGGCGGCGTCGATATAGTTCAGTGCCTTATCAGAACAAGTTTTTATGTTCTGTTCGTGGCATTCTTGATCAAGATCACGCCTAAAATGATACTTAAGTAGGTGGTTTCATGAACGATTTTATAAAAAATATTAACGACGTATTCCAAAAGGTTTTTGAATGGGTTTTAGCATTGTTGCCTACATCGCCATTTTCAAAGCTTGAACTTCCCGAACCTATTCAGAATATGCTTGGATATGTAAATTATTACGTTCCCATTTCTCAGATGTTAATCATCGCTGGATCTTGGATAGGCTGCATTGCCGTTTATTACGTTTATCAGCTGATTTTGCGCAAAATCAGTGCTATATCTTAGGTGGGGTGCTCGCCGTGAGTGCGAGCGGGGTCCCACCTATAATAAGGAGATGATTTTTTGCTAACTCTATATACCGGAACCCCCGGATCAGGCAAGAGCTATCACGCTACCGAGCGTATAGATATATGGCTTCGGCAAGGTAAGAATGTTATTTCTACATACCCGATAAAAGTTAATAAGCACCATAAAGGTATTTTTACATTCGTTCCTTTGCTGTCAATATCCGTTGATTATCTGCTTCAGTTTTTTAAAGAACACCATAAGCCGAACAAAGAAGATCAGACGCTTGTTGTTATAGATGAATGTCATATTATTTTCAATTCGCGTGAATTTAATAATAAAGCCCGTGCTAAGTGGCTTCAGTTCTTAGCGTTAAGTCGTCATTACGGCTATGATTTTATATTGATTACGCAAAACGATCGTGCTATAGATCGTCAGATTCGTGGACTTGTTGAGTACAATATCAAGCATCGTAATCTTGCCGGATTCGGTCTTAAAGGCTGGTTACTGATTTTTGTACTACACAAAAAGTTTGTAGCAATAAAAATGTGGTACGTTAATAATGAAAAATGTACGCAAGAATTTTTTAATATCCGTAAGCGTGTTACTCGTCTTTATGATACGTTTGCGATGTTTGATGATTATGACGAATCATTACCGATACCTGAAGCAGTAAAAATAATGTCCCCTGCTGAGTTTAACGCCCAGCGAAAGAAAGAAGGTGAACAAGGTGCTTGATAATTTCTCTGTTCCTTGCAGTACAGAATTAGCTGCTGTAATTCTTAAACGTAAGTTTAAAGTATGTAAAGACTGGCAGGACGGCTTACGGGCTCTCAAAAGCATTTACGCCATGAATATTCAACGGGACATCGCCGAAGAAGCAAAATTGCGATTGTATTTTATGTACAAAGCAAAATTTCCAAATTCACCGGCTTTTGCGATACTGAAAGCGGCGCAGATTGTTGAAAACAATATTGTATCAAGGAGTGAAAAAAAGATATGAACAAGGTGTGTGATTGTGAAAACTGTTTCTTTTATGACGATTACACATTGACTTGCTGTTGTCATAAAGAGTGTGATGATCCTTCGCTTGATATTTCAGAATGTGATGATCTGATCGACGCCGCCGAAGCGGCATTTGATGATTACCTTGCAGAATGCACATCCGATTATTCTGAGCTCTGCTCCGTCCGTGCTCAGAGCAGAAAAAAATTGTAAAGGGTTGATTATATGGAAACGGCAAAAGGTAGTTTTTCTTTAGAAGTCATGGATCCGGATAACATTTCCGGCTGGCGTGACGAAGATCCTTATTTTGGCTCCGAAAAGCGTGGAAAAAACATCATTTTATATGACTGGTTTGCCATGACGAGTAAAGTTGATTCAGTAGAAAGCCTATTAAATCAGCTTGGGCTTAAAACTTCATTACCGTTCAAGGAAACTAAAGGATTTTATGGTTATCGCAGTCGTTTAAAGTTTGACGGTATATCTATCTATTATGATTACTGTTACAAGGATACGGATTATCCATTGCTGGAACTGACTGGACAAGGTTGCCGAGACTATGAAACATATACTGACGGTAACTGGGGAAGGTTATTTCAGCTCGCTCTGGACACGGACAACTATCATGTTACCCGTCTTGATGTCGCTTATGACGATCACGAGGGGATACTTGATATAAATAAGATTGTAAGAAAAACTGAAAAGCGGCATTTTGTCAGTCGTTCACAGGTCGGTACTATTACGAATAGTTTTGATCGTGATAAGGACGCATACAGCGTTATGTATGGCGGTCGTTCTAGTGAATTATATTGCCGTATTTATGATAAAGCACTTGAGCGAGGTTATTCAGACGGGCGGCATTGGGTGCGCTGTGAAACAGTATTTAAGGGCGATCGTGCATATAATTTCATCAAAAATGATGATCCGATAGGTGCAAAATATTGCGGTGTTTTAAAGAATTACATACGATTTGTAGAACCTAACGAAAACGATAGTAATAAACGTCGCTGGAACGTGTCTAAATGGTGGGACAAGTTCTTAGGCGATTGCAAGCGTATAAGCGTTTGTTCACCTAAGACCGTCGATTACAATTTGTCCCGTGTCGGGCGTTACGTTTTTCATCAGGCTGGTAATTGCGTTGATACTTACATTCAGTGTGTAGGTATCATTCAGTTTTTGAATGAACTAAAGGTGCGTGATACCGTATTAACACCACATCAGAAGCGTCTGATTGATGAATACAAAGCACGCATAGCCGCCGAAAATAATAATTGTAATACAAACACAGCTGCAGCTGCGCCGGTGCTCGAGCGCAATTGTAATACAAACAGTGCTTCAGCTTCGATTCCCGGTGACGTTAATTGTAATACAAACAGAGCTTCAGCTTCGATTCCCGGCGACGTTAATTGTAATACAAATTATGTTCCTGCCGGGGATGATTGGGTTACGAAAGGTTTATGATGAAAGTTACAGAAGCATTTGAAATGTTTGTCGACGAACAATTGTTCCGTAACAACAGTCCTAAAACGCTTATATGGTATCGAGAAAATCTCGGCGCATTTTTCCGCTGGCTCGGTGTCGATTCTTCAATTGATGATCTAACGATATTTAATTACAAGGCTTATTGTTCGTATCTTCTTCATGAATATGAACATAACGGAAAGCCGCTTAAGAGTTCCAGCGTTAATTCACACGTTCGCTGTGTCAAAGCATTTTATAATTTCTGCATTCAGGAAGATTTGATCCCCGATTTCAGCAGAAAGCTAAAAACAACAAAGGTACATAAAACCGAGAAGCTTCCGCTTGACGATGAAGAAATCAATCTTCTGCTTCAGAGCTTCGGCGATACGGTTCTTGAAAGGCGTAATTTCTGTTGGGTAGTTTTGATGTGCGATTCAGGTTTGCGCCGCGGCGAGATATTGTCGCTTATTATGAAAAACGTAGATCTAAATCATGATTTTCTTCTCGTCACTGGGAAAGGTTGCAAGCAACGTTTCGTTCCTCTTGGACAGTTATCTCATATTGCTTTATATGATTATATCAGCCGCTATCGCTCAGGAGCTGGCGGATCTGATCCGGTTTTTGTGGATCGTTTCGGTAATGCTTGCAATGCGAATACAATAAAACAGGTATTCCAAAAATTGAAAAAGTGCACCGGGATAGATAGATTGCACCCGCATTTATTGCGTCACACATTTGCTACAAATTATCTTGTTGATGGTGGCGACTTGGAAACGTTGCGATTGATATTAGGTCATTCAGATCTTCAAGTCACATCAATGTACTTACATTTGGCGCAGAATAAACGTTTGCTTCAAAGCAAGCATAGAAGTCATCTTGATTATATGGTGAATAATGAAAGGATAGATACAAATGAAGAACATACAAAAGTCAATCAGATTGACCGAAGAAACTTACAACTTGTTAATGTCGATGTCCGGTGTAGGTCTTTCCGAAAAGATTGAAACATTGGTTCATTCTTATGTTGACGAGCTTCCAAAGTTGGAAAAGAAGATTGCAGAACGTAAGCGTTATTTATCGTCTGTTGATGATGAAATCTTGAAAAAAGAAAAGCTGCTTGTTAATCTGAATCATATCGAACGGTATATTCGTTCTGCTGTGCCGTTTTGTAATTCAAAATAACACGTCTGATTACTCGATCGGCGTAGCTGCGGCTTAATTTTGTATTACAAACAACTATTTTGTGATACAAAAAATCCCCTTAGCAACTGCATAAATCCGCATTGCTAAAGGGATTGTTGGTGAGCCACCCGGGAATCGAACCCGGGACACCCTGCTTAAAAGGCAGGTGCTCTGCCGCCTGAGCTAGTGGCTCAAAAGCTATAAACTTTTGGGTTGTTTTCACAACGTGATTTATTATAACAAATCCTGACTCCTTTGTCAAGTCTTTTTTTACATTTTTATTTCGATATTATGAAATTTTGATTTATAACCGATTATAACCTGTTTAAATCCGCTCTTCAGCCGCAATACTCTTGGATTCTTATTGACAGAGGCGCATTTTTGTGGTAAAATGATTTTGGTTAGTTAGGATTAACCAAAATGTATTTGTGTATTAACGGAGATATTATGGAAGACAAAAAAATCAATCCACTGCTTACAGGCTCTGCTGAAACTATGTTGCAGAGTTTTTATGCAAGAGCAAAGTATTCAAGGAAAAAGAATGCTAAATTTTACGATGCCAAGGCTATAGAACTTGTCGATAAGATAGACTATGACTTTTCAAAAGCGGAAAAGGATTCTACGATGAGCAACGGAGTAATCGCACGAACCATCGTATTTGACGAATTGGTCAAAGACTTTATAAACAAAAATCCCGATTGCACAGTTGTAAACATAGCCTGCGGTCTTGATACAAGATTTTACCGTATGGATAACGGCAGAATAATATGGTACAATGTCGATCTGCCGGAAACTATAGAGGTTCGTGACGCAATATATCACGAATCAGGCAGGGTGTCTACAATAGGCATTTCCGCAACTGATCCCGCTTGGGCTGATAAGGTAACAAAAAGAGGAAAAATGCTATTTATAATCGAAGGTCTTTCAATGTACCTTACCTCTGATGAAAACGCTCAGATGCTGTCGATTATCAGAGATAAATTCGATAATGCGACAGTGCTTATGGAGTGCCTTGCTAAAAAATGGGTAAACAAGGAGCATACCGAAAAATCAATTCAGGACACCGGTGCAAAATTCGTGTTTGGTGCTGATACCTTTGATGATTTAGGTAAAGCGGCAGACGGCTTCAGATGTATCAAAAACGATAATATCATCCGTGGTATGACAGAAATCATGCCGATATTGAAACCGTTCAGAAACCTCCCTTTAATCAAGAAAGTAACTCAGAAAATCCTTATATTTGAAAAAATATGATTGAATATCATCAGCCGACCTTTTCCGCCAGGTCGGCTTTTTTGTACCCCAAACCGAACATCCACCTGAAAATGTTACTTTTATGACAAATCTGCCCTATCCGGAAGTTTTCTATTGCATTCTGTCGGATTTTGTGATATTATTATCCTAATAAAATATGCCAACAATACGGCAAATAAAAATTTCGCACTGCAAAAGTGCGGTAAGGATGAGAAATATGCCAAAAAGACAGGACATTAACAAAATTATGATAATAGGCTCCGGCCCTATCATCATAGGTCAGGCTTGTGAGTTTGACTATTCAGGCACACAGGCTTGTAAAGCGCTCAAGAAGCTCGGTTACGAGATAGTTCTTGTAAACTCAAACCCCGCAACTATTATGACCGACCCCGATGTAGCGGACATCACCTACATTGAACCGCTCAACCTCGACAGACTTACTCAGATTATCGAGCAGGAACGTCCCGATGCGCTTCTGCCCAACCTCGGCGGTCAGTCAGGACTTAATCTCTGCTCTGAGCTTGACAAGGCAGGTGTACTGAAAAAGTTCAACGTACAGGTAATCGGCGTTCAGGTCGACGCTATCGAACGTGGTGAAGACCGTATCGAGTTCAAGAATGCAATGAAGGATCTCGGTATCGGTATGCCGAGAAGTGAAGTTGCTTACACGATTGATGAAGCTGTCAAGATAGCCGAGGAACTCAAGTACCCTGTTGTTCTTCGTCCTGCCTATACAATGGGCGGTGCCGGTGGCGGAATGGTTTATAATGTAGACGAACTTAAGGTCGTATGTGAAAGAGGCTTGCAGGCATCTCTTGTAGGTCAGGTTCTTGTCGAGGAATGTATCTTCGGCTGGGAAGAGCTTGAGCTTGAAGTTGTCCGTGATGCCGACAACAATAAGATTACCGTTTGCTTTATCGAAAACATCGACCCCATCGGCGTGCATACGGGCGACTCGTTCTGCTCTGCTCCTATGCTGACTATTCCCGAAGATGTTCAGAAAGAGCTTCAGAAAATGTCTTACCGCATTATCGAATCCATCGAGGTTATCGGCGGCTGCAACTGTCAGTTTGCCCGTAATCCCGAAACAGGACGTATTGTTGTAATCGAAATAAACCCCAGAACATCACGTTCTTCCGCTCTTGCTTCAAAGGCTACAGGCTTCCCTATTGCCTTCGTTTCCGCCCTCCTTGCCTGCGGTCTGACACTCAAGGATATTCCCTGCGGTAAGTACGGCACACTCGACAAGTATTACCCTGACGGAGATTATATTGTAATCAAGTTCGCACGTTGGGCATTCGAAAAGTTCAAGGGCGCAGAGGATAAACTCGGAACACAGATGAGAGCTGTCGGTGAAGTAATGAGCATCGGCAAGACCTATAAAGAGGCTTTCCAGAAAGCTATACGTTCACTCGAAAAGGACAGATACGGTCTTGGCTTTGCAAAGAACTTCCACGATATGACAAAGGAAGAGCTTTTAGCACAGCTGAGATACCCCACAAGCGAAAGACAGTTTGTTATATATGAAGCACTTCGCAAGGGTGCTACTATTGAAGAAATCCATGCCCTTACAAAGATTAAGGACTGGTTCTTACAGCAGATGAAGGAGCTTGTTGACGAAGAAGAAGCACTGCTCAAGATCAAGGGTTCTGTTCCCGAAAAGGCTGTACTAAAGCAGGCAAAGCTGGACGGTTTCTCCGACCGTTATTTAAGCTCACTTCTTGAGGTTACAGAGGAAGAGATCAGAAATGCCCGTATCGGCTTCGGCATAAAGGAAGCGTGGGAAGGCGTTCATGTAAGCGGTACGGATAATGCGGCTTACTACTACTCCACCTATCATCTTGACGAGGATAAAAGCCCTGTCAGCGACAAGCCCAAGATAATGATTCTCGGCGGCGGTCCCAACAGAATAGGTCAGGGTATCGAATTCGACTACTGCTGCGTTCATGCGGCACTTGCACTCAAAAAGCTCGGCTTTGAATCTATCATTGTAAACTGCAACCCCGAAACAGTTTCAACCGACTACGATACATCGGATAAGCTCTACTTTGAGCCGCTCACCCTTGAAGACGTTCTTTCGATTCACGATAAGGAAAAGCCGCTCGGCGTTATCGCTCAGTTCGGCGGTCAGACACCGCTCAACCTTGCAAGCGACCTTAAGAAATACGGCGTAAACATTCTCGGCACAACTCCCGAAACTATCGACCTTGCGGAAGACAGAGATCACTTCCGTGCTATGATGGACAAACTCGGAATCCCGATGCCCGAATCCGGAATGGCTGTAAACGTTGACGAAGCGCTTGAAATCGCAAACCGCATCGGTTATCCCGTAATGGTGCGTCCTTCATACGTTCTCGGCGGCAGAGGTATGGAGATTGTTCACGATGACGAAATGATGAAGGTCTATATGTCTGCGGCAGTAGGCGTTACCCCCGACAGACCTATACTGATAGACCGTTTCCTCCACCACGCAACAGAGTGCGAGGCTGACGCTATCTCGGACGGCAAGAACTGCTTTGTTCCCGCTGTTATGGAGCATATCGAGCTTGCAGGTGTTCACTCCGGTGACTCCGCTTGTATCCTCCCCTCCATGAATCTTACGGAAAAGCAGGTCGCAACAATCAAGGATTACACAAAGAAGATTGCAGTAGAAATGAATGTATGCGGTCTTATGAATATGCAGTACGCTATTGAAGACGATACTGTCTATGTTCTTGAAGCTAACCCCAGAGCGTCCCGTACAGTACCGCTGGTATCAAAGGTTTGCAATATAAACATGGTACAGCTTGCTACTCAGATAATCACATCATCGCTGACAGGCAAGCCCTCCCCCGTACCCGAACTTCACGACAAGGTTATCAACCACTACGGCGTTAAGGAAGCAGTATTCCCCTTCAATATGTTCCAGGAGGTTGACCCCGTTCTCGGTCCCGAAATGCGTTCAACAGGCGAGGTTCTCGGAATCGCTCCCACATTTGGAGAAGCGTACTACAAGGCTCAGGAGGCAACACAGGTAAAGCTTCCTCTTGGGGGAACTGTTCTCCTCAGCGTATGCGACAGAGATAAGCCCGAGCTGCTTGAAATCGCAAAATCATTCAGCGAGCTTGGTTTCCGTATCCTTGCAACAGGCAAGAGCTATGATATGATAAAGGACGCAGGCATCACCGCTGAACGTATCAACAAGATGTACGAGGGCAGACCCAACATCACCGATGCAATAGCAAACGGCGATATCCAGCTTATCATCAACACACCCGCAGGAAAGACGAGTGCAAACGATGACAGCTACATCCGCAAGTCAGCAATCAGACATAAGGTGCCTTATATCACAACAATGGCGGCCGCTAAGGCAAGCATCGAGGGTATAAAGTCACTTAAAGCGAACAAGCACTTCGGCGTAAAGTCAATTCAGGCGCACCACGCAGATATAAAGTAATATACTCAAAAAATACGTTAACCCCGTTGTTATAGCGATATTTACCCTCCTTACCGGACATCCGGTAAGGAGGGTAATTTTGTGAAATACGATTATGCGTACAAAAGAAAAGCTGTTGAAAAATACAGAAAAGGAGAATGGATGAAAACACCGGAAAGAGCAAATGAGACAAATTTCCGCCAGATGATAAGGAAATGGGTTCGGCTCGAATATGCTTGCAGTTCGGAGGTGTTAAAACAAAAAAATAGACACAAAGAATGGAGTGCCGAAGAACTCTACGAATTGGTGGCAAAGGTACTTGCCGGAAAATCAATCAAGTCGGTAGCGTTTTCCGTAGCGATAGATGACGGTATGCTTAGTAGTGTGCTTACAAACACAAAACAAAGAGGTAAGAATCATCCCACGCGTGTGGGGACAAGGCGCTTAATGCAAAAGAAATAGAACCAGCTGCGACTAAACGCCGAGGACTTGGTGTTGAAACCGATAGTGCCTCTACTGATTCTAAAATTAGTATAGCAGATTTTCTAGATGATGTCAAGAGTTATTACTCTGATGTTTTATCAGACAGCGTTAGGATCATCCCCACGCGTGTGGGGACAAGATCTGTTCCCGCCAATATGCAATCGTCTCAGGAGGATCATCCCCACGCGTATGGGGACAAGAGTGATTGATAATTTACTATGCACTGTATAGTAGGATCATCCACACGCGTATGGGGACAAGAGGAAATCAAAGTGCGTAAGCTGAAAACCAAAAGGATCATCCCCACGCGTGTGGGGACAAGCAGTTAACAACATTGAAAACAGGCTTGTAAGCAGGATCATCCCCACGCGTGTGGGGACAAGAGTCATATGGTAATGTTTGGTATGTCTCGACAAAGATCATCCCCACGCGTGTGGGGACAAGAGAAATTCTTTGCTCAGGCATCGAAGTAATCCGGGATCATCCCCACGCGTGTGGGGACAAGTCTTCCTGCAATTGCCAATGATTTTAAAACCGCATATCATCCCCACGCGTGTGGGGACAAGTCATCGGTGCCGAGGTCGACAGTGCCGAACACAGGATCATCCCCACGCATGTGGGGACAAGTTGACACAATATTTAGCGGTCTCGCAAATTGCAGGATCATCCCCACGCGTGTGGGGACAAGTTTATGAGGACGGGCGTTTTTTGAGCTTTGACGGGATCATCCCCACGCGTGTGGGGACAAGGCAACTGCTTGTTCTGCGCTAAATGCAGATACAGGATCATCCCCACGCGTGTGGGGACAAGTTCAATTCATGGGTCAAGATATAGTTCGACTTGGAATCATCCACACGCGTATGGGGACAAGAGGAAATCAAAGTGCGTAAGCTGAAAACC